>Ga0187893_10000423_pt1 | contig 110973 bp, 82 predicted proteins | sample MA1701074metaG_FD_139574 | JGI IMG/M metagenome (GOLD analysis project Ga0187893, IMG submission 139574) | White microbial mat communities from a basaltic lava cave in the Kipuka Kanohina Cave System on the Island of Hawaii, USA - MA170107-4 metaG ...
CATGGTCTCGTCGCGCAGCCGCTGCTGGCGATCGCGCAACGCTTCGAGGCGCGAAGCGAGTTCGCGCGCCGCGTCGACCTCCTTCAGGTCGCGCCGCGCCTCCGCATCGATCCGCTCGACCTGCTTCGCGAGGCGGTCGAGCTCCTGGGCCGCCCGCTCCGCATCCAGCTCCGCCGGGGTGCGCGGCGTCGAGTCGCGCGTCTCCTTGCGGAGCTCGCGCTGCCGCTCCGCATACCGGCGGATGGACTCGAGGACCTCCTGGACGGACTTCTCGCGCTCCTCGAGCGCCTTGACGTCGTCGGCCCCCACGAGGACCTCCAGCACCTTCTCGAGGGTGTCGACCACGCGCTGCCCCAGATCCTGCACCTCGTCGGTGCTCCTCGGACGCTCCTCGAGGATGCGCGCCATCTCGGCCATCGCGCTCTGCAGATCCCCGAGCAGCTCGTTTCCCACGCTGTCCTGGCCTCCCGAGGAGACCGTCCGCACCTTGATCGCCGGATCGGTCACGATCCGGATCGCCTGCTCGAGAAGATCGGCCTTCTTCGTCTCGCCGCGCTGGCGCAGGTCGGCCACGAGGTCCTTGGTGTCCTCGAGGATCCGCGTGAGCCGCGCGACCGCCTCCTTCTGGCGGAAGCCGAGTTTCGCCAGCGTCTGCTGAAGCCGGGCATCGGAGGGCGCGGGCTCCTCGGCGCCCCCGGGGGCGACAAGAGCGAGGGGGAGGGCGATCCAGAGGAAAGGCAGGGCGGGTCGGCTCATCTTCATCGCTCCTATCGTCCGGGTTTCGTGATCCCCTCGAGGTCCCGCACGACGCCCTCCTGGGTGTCGCGGAGTGCCTTGAAGTCGCGCACCGTGCCTTCGAAGGTCTGCCACTCGTGCATCAGGCGTGCGAGGCGGTCGAGCCCCGCGAGCACCGCCTGCCGGCGGCTCTGCGCCTCTTCGAGCGCCCCCTCCACGGCCTCGGCCAAGGTCTCCCGGGCGCCGGCGCGCGCGAAGGCGCGATAGGCCGCGGGAGCGTCGTCGGCGGCGAGGCGGTCGGCCAGATCGCACATCTCGACCAGCTTGGCGTAGCCGATCCCGGTCCGGATCGCCTTCTCCTGCTGGGCCACGCGCAGCGTGCGATAGAGCGAGCCGCGGAAGGTCTGGCCGCTCCCCTCGCCCGACTCGAGCAGGTGGGTCTCGAAGTAGGGGAGGATCTGCTCGGCGGTGCCGGCCTCGCCCCAGCGGTTGAAGACGTAGAGGTTGAGCAGGTTCTGTACCTGGCGCGAGAGCGTGTCGAGATCGTCGATCACGCGCGCTTGCGTCGCCTGCGCGCGGCCGGTCCAACGCCTGAGTTCGCCCGCCTCGCTGCGCGCCTCGGCGACCCCGTCGAAGATCGGGTTGGCCGCGTGGTCCCGCGCCCGCGTGACCGCCTCGCGCAGATCCTGTTGCCACGACTCGGCGAGTCGGGAGAGATCCTCGTCCGGGATGCAGTCGATGCGCGAGAGCGAGCGCATCCGCTGCGATTGGCCCGCGCTGTCGGTCGCCTCGATCGCGTACTGCACGAACGAACCCGGGCGCAGGGGCTTGCCTTCGTCGTCGAGCAGGCGTGCCAGGTCGAGCACCGCGAGGCCCAGCAGCGCGTCGGCACCGCCGTCGCCCTTCGGCCTCTCGCCGCCGGCGGCCTCCGCGACTCCGCGGGCACGTCGCATGCGGATCGCGTCGCCGCCCGCCTCGCCGAGCGGGACGATGCGCTCCTTCCCCTCGCCGACGATATACCGCAGCAGCGTCTTCTCGAGGCGATAGTCGTCGCGGGCCGTGAAGGAGACCAGCACGACCCCGCCCGGAAGCCGATCGGTGCGCGGACCGGGGGTCAGCACGCGGACGACCGGGGGGTGGTCCTTCGCCACGCGGATCACGAACGTGTCGACGCCGGCGTCGTTCTCCTCCCCGTTCGCGCCGGTCAGCCGGATCGCGTAGCGCAGATCCCGATCGACGACGAGATCGAGGCCGTACTCCTGCGCGCCGGCCGGGTCGAGCGGGCGGGGCGCCTCGGTGCCGAGGGAGATGCTCGCCCGAGTCAGATCCATGTTCGCCCGCACGAGCAAGCGGATCGCGGTGCCCTCGGGGACGCGCTGGTCCCCGCCCTTCAGCGTCTGCGGCGCCATACCCAGGTAGTCGGGGAAGGTGCAGCGCATCTCGATGCCGAGCACGGCGGGGGGGCGCAGCGCGTCGATGCGATACTCGAGGGCGCGGTCGTCGTCCCCGCCGGTCACGGTGAACGAATAGGAGGCCTGCACGAGCAGTCCGAAGGGAAAGAGCGCCGGACTCTCCGCCGACGGAGCGAGCTCCACCCGCTCGGGGCGCCCGGCCGTGCCGTCCGGGGCGCGCTCCCAGTAGGTGAAGACGACGCGGCCCGGAGCGCTCCCCTCCGCACGGATCTGGATCGCGCACTCGCGACCGAGCGTCACGCGCCGAGCGACGCCCGGGAGCATGTCCACGACAACCATCGTCGTGCGCCGCGGCCAATCCACCTCCGCGAGCAGCACCGCGCGCCGCAGGAAGATCGACGCCTCGTCCGGATGGGATGCAGCCACCGCGCCCGCGACGACCAGCAGGAGCCCCGCGGCGACGCCCCAGCGGGCCGGGATGCGGGCCTGCGCGACGCCGGCGAAGCGGATCCTCCCGGCGAGGGCCGCCGTCTGCTCGGCGACGAGGCGCATCAGGGCCGGAGACTCCTCGTTCTCCGGGTCCGCGATCGCGCGCTCGAAGGCGAGGCTGCTGACGAGACGGTCGGCCAGCTCCGGGTGCGCCGCCTCGACGCGGCGGGCCAGGAGCAGGTCGCTGCGCGTCGCGAGCAGCGGACGCAGCAGATGGCGCGAGGCGACGTAGAGGAGGCCCGCGAGCAGCAGCAGCAGGTAGAAGGCGCGCGCGCCCCACGGCAGGCGAAGGGCGTAGTCCGCGACGAACTGCACGGCGAGCAGCATCAGCGCGACGACCAGCAGCCGCGCGAAGCCGTGCAGCATCAGCAGCGCCCGCACCCTGCGGCGCAAGCCCGCAAGGCCCTCGCGCAGCGGGGCGACGACCTCCCGGAGAGGAGCGGGGGCAGGCGCGGGCGTCACCGGGTCGCCTCCACCCGCACGCGGGTACGGGGGTGCGAAACGAAGAGCGCCTCCCCGGCCTTCAACGGCTCAGGGAGGCGCAAGTCGAAGCTGCGCTCCGTTCCGGGAGCCAGCGTCGTCGCGGCATCGAACCCCTCCGGGTTGGCGGGGTAGTCGTGGCCCGCGTAGCTCAGATAGCAGAAGGGCCCTCCGCCGGTGGGGGGGGCGAGAAGGATCGGGTCGGGCATCTCGCTCCGGAATACGACACGCACGGTGTGTTCGTCGACAATTCGAGCCGCCATCGTCGGTCTCCGGAACCAGTCGCGGATCGGATGGCCGAAGGAGACCACCCTCCCGCCCCCGTACGCCTCCCCGGGGCCCACCGCCACCTCGCCGCATCGCACCCGCCCCTCTTCGACCACCACCTTCAGCGTGTCGCGTGTCACATCGACGGTGAACGCGGTCCCGGTCGTGACGACCTGCTGGCCGAGCGCCTCGATCGTGAAGCCGGCCCTCGAGGGGCCGATCTCGAAAAAGACGCGGCCCGCCCGGAGGGCGAGCCGATTCGAGGCGAGGGGTTCGATCGCCGCCGCGTCGTCGAGCGTGAGCACGACATCCTCTCCGAGCCGCGCGCGGGAGATGCCCCGGGACTCCCAGACGCCACCGTCGCCCCGCCGCGGTTCGAGGCGTCCGTGGACCGGCTCCGGCGCGTCGCGGCGCTGCGCGCGCGGCGCGAAGAGCGCCGCGAGGATCAGCCCCGCCGCCACGAGCGGTCGCCACCAGCGGTGCGCGAAGGAGGGGGGGGGAGGCTCGGCGAGGCGGGATTCGATCCCGCGCCAGAGGGATGGGGAGGGTTTGAGGGAGGGGAGGGAGTCGTGCATCGCGAGGTGGCCGCGGATCTCCGCAAGCCCCCGCACCCCCTCGCTGGCGACCTCGCCAGGCCCCTCCAGCGCGGCGCGGATGCGCTCCATCCCCTCCGCGTCATGGGCGTCGAGCGCATATCCGACCAGATCCTCGTGGGAGAGTGTCACGGCGCCTCCTGCCGGTGGGTCGTCAGCCGTTCCCGGAGAGTCTTCTCCGCGAGCGCGACACGGCTCTTGACCGTACCCACGGGGATCTCCGCGATCTCGGCGATTTCGGAATAGGGGAGTCCGCGATAGCGGGCGAGCACGAAGACGAGACGCAGCTTGTCCGAAAGCTCCTCGACGGCGCCGCGGACGGCTTCGGCAAGCTCCCGCGTCGCCGCCGCCTCGCCCGGCGACGGACCCTCCTCCTCGGCGTCGAGCAGGAGAGCACCCGGCTCCTCGCCGCCGTGTACCGCATGGAAGGGACGGAGTTTCTGCTTCTCGCGTTCGTTGAACCAGAAGTGCTTGGCGATCTGGAAGAGCCAGGTGGAGACCCTGCCGACCGGGCGATAGCTCGCCCGTGCACGCCAGACCCGGAGGAAGGTCTCTTGCAGGTAGTCTTCGCTCGCCACGCGGTCAAAGCACATCCGCCAGAAGAAGTTCAGCAGCGGGGAGGCGTAGCGGGCGTAGAGCACCTCGAATGCCTTCACATCCCCGGATTGGATCCGGGCCATGAGCTCTTGGTCTTCGTCCACGGGGGGTTCGGCCATCGCGTCTCCACACTAATGGTCGCAGACGACTCGACGCTGGAAATGCACGGCCGAACATCCACACCGGTAGAACCGCCCCCTCCCACGGTGGTTCGCCTCTCTCTTGAGGCTCTCCGCGCCCGCCGACCCCGCCCCGGGGCTCGGAGGACGGCCGGCCCCCCCCGCCCCCCCCCGCGCGGCAGGAGCCGGCTGCGGCCGGCCCCCTCCCCCGACCGCTCCCTACCGCTGGAAGATGGGGAGGTAGTGGTTCGGCACTTGCAGGATGATCGACGCGATGGCCGTCGCAAAGGTCTCGCCGACGTTGTTGTCGCGCCAGAAGAAGCGCTCCTCCGCCCCCTGACCCTCCCGCGGCCGTCCCTTGTTGACCGTACGCAGCAGGTCCTCGCTGACCATCGCGTACCAGCGGCGCCAGTCCTCCCCGCCCCGGGTGTACATCGCCTGCGCCGCGTAGTAGTTGCCGTAGTAGTAGAAGTAGTGGTTGCTGTAGTCGTTGAAGAGGGGACGGTACCAGCGCCAGAGATAGGCGAGGCACTGCTTGATGCGCGGCCGCACCTCGATGCCGTGGGCGTCGCAATAGGCGTCGATGTCGCGGTCGCTGTAGAGCCCCGCCTGGTAGATCGTCGTCAGGCCCGCGGCGGTGAGCGCGAAGCTGTTGCGGTTGAACGGCACGTCCTGGTGCTGGTAGAGGAAGGAGCCGCGCTCGTCGTCCCGCGTGACCGCGGACTCCATCACGTACTTCAGCGCGCTGTCGATCGTGGCCTTCGGCACGCGGATGCCGATGTTGCGCGCCTCGCGCAGCGCGACGACCTGGCAGACCGTGATCGACATGTCGGAGTCGCGTGCGAGCGGCGCGTATCGCCATCCGCCGGTCTGGTTCTGCGAACGGTGCGTGAACTCGACGGCGCGGTCGAGGCAGGCGCGAAGCTGCGGCTGGCCGGTCATGCCGTAGACCTCGGCGAGGAAGAGCAGGCTCAGCGCGTGGCTGTACATCCGCGTGCCGTTCGCCGTGATGAAACCGTTCTCGCTGACCTTGCTGATGACGAAGCGGAGCGCGTCCTCGACCACCTGCCCGTAGGGGCCGTGTCCGGGGGTGTGGCCGCCGCTCAGCATCGCCATCGCGGCGAGCGACGTGACGCCGAGGTGGGGGAGCCCTTCGGCCCCCTGGCCCTGCGGTTCGAGCCGGTAGCCGTCGTTGATCTTGAAGCCGATGCGGGCGCTCCAGCTCCCGTCGCGGTTCTGCTGGTCCTTGAGCCAGCGCAGCGCGCCCGCCACCACGCGCTCGGCCTCGTTCGACATGACCGGCTCGTCGAACTCGGGACGCAACTCCTCCTGGGCGGACGAGGGGAGGCCTCCCCCGAGGATCGCGAGGAGCGAGAGGAAGAGCGCCGGTAGCGCGCGGCGGGCTGTCGATCGACGCTGCATGGGACGCCGCTCCCAGTATACGTGCCGGCGGGGCCAGCCGGGGACCATCACCCCCTACTTCGGCCCGAATGCGTAGAGGACATAAGACGACGAGCCGCCGAGCAGCAGCACACCGCCTTGGACACGAGCCCACCACTGATCCTCGCGTCCCGGCAGCGGATCCGGCAGCAGCTCCTGGAGCCGTCGCGCGGCGAGCGGATCCACGAGCAGAAGCCTCGGCGGCCGCGCGCCTCGCCGGGTCTGTTGGGTCAGCAGGAAGGCGAGGACCCCCTCCGACCTGACCAGCTCCACCTGCTCCTGGTCGGTGGCGGTGAGGTCGATGTGGAACTTCGAGCTCTCGAACGGCGCCTCGAATCCGTAGAGGCGCGCACGCTGCTCCTGCCGCCCCCGGGTCAGCATCAACAGCAGGCTCTCGTGCTCGATCTGGGGGTGCTCCAACACCAGACGCCCGTCGGCGACGTCGGCGAGATCCAGGGGGCGCGGGGGCGCGATCGGCGATCCGTCGCGCAGGTCGAGCAGCGTGCGCTCGAGCGTGGCCTCCACGGCCACGACCCTCCCGTCGAAGAGATCGGCGCGGGTCAACAGGCGGTTCTCCCCGTCGGCGGGCGGACGGTGGCTCCAGAGCACGCCGCCCTCCGGGTCCACGAGCGTGAGGGAGTAGGAGGGCTCCCAGGCGCCGCGGGTGTGGAGGTTGAACTTGAGCGCCGCGAGCAGCCGTCCATCGGGCAGCAGTTTCGGCTGGAAGGCGAGGCGCCCGTCGCCGAGCGCGATGCGCTTCTCGATCGCGCCGCTGGTGGCGTTGACGACGGTGAGCCGCCCCGGATTCTCGGAGAAGACCAGCACCCGGTCCCGGTCGGCGATCGTGTGGCGGTGGACGACCATCTCGCCGGGGGCCTCGGCCGGGATCGCCAGCGTCCAGAGCGCGGAACCGTCGACCGGATGGATCGCGGCGAGGCCGATCGGAGCGGGCGCACTGCCGCCGCGGTAGATCGCGAAGAGCTGCCCGTGACCCTCGATCAGGCCGACGCCCCTCCCCCGGTCCGGGAACGGGCGCCGTTCGGCGAGCGCCCCGGTCGCGGCGTCGAACAGGACGATCTCGCTCTCGGTGAGGCCCACCAGGCGCGCACCGGCGAAGACGAGCGGGCTGATCGGCTCGCGGTTCCCGAACTCGAAGGCCACCCGGTTCGCCCCGGTCGTGGAGTCGATCGCGAGGATCGTGGATCCGAGCTTGACGAACACGGTGTCGCGGAGCGGCTCGGGCGTCGTCCCGAGCAGGTCCGGAATGTCGAGCAGCGCGCTCGTGTCGAAGGTGCGCATGAAGCGCTGGTGCAGCGGCGGCTCGAGGTGGCGCCGCAGCGCGCTGCGCGCAAGCGACGCATAGGGCTCGCGTTCCAGCATCGTGCGAACCAGCTCCCGCGCCGGGACGTGGGCGCCGTCCGCGCGAGGGAGGAGCGTGTCGCCATGGCGGTCGCGCAGGCGCTGCAGCGACGCCAGCGCCGGACCCGGCGAGCCGTAGGCATCGAGCGCCTGCGCCATCCACCAGAGCGCGAGGGGGGCGCGGGGGGAGTCGGCGTGCTCGATCAGGAACTCCCTGAGCTGCTGGACCGCGCGCTCCGGGAGCCCCCCGCGCAGGCGGCGCTGCGCCAGTTCCAGGGACGCCTCCTCGGCGGCCTCGGCGTTCGCGTACAGGCGGAGGCCGCTCTCGAGCGCCTCGAGGTCGCCCGCCGCAAGCGCGGTGGCGAAGAGCTGGGTCGCCCTCTTCTCATAGGGCTCGTAGAGCTTGCGCCCCTCGCTCGCGAGGAGCCGGCGGATCTCGCGGTTCGCCCGCTGCGCATCGGCGCCCGCCGGTTCGATCTCGAGGATCTGGTGCCATGCGGCCAGCGCGCGGCGGGACTGCTTCATCTCGACGAGGATGGCGGCCATCTGGCCGAGGGCCCACGCGCGAATCGCGACGCCGTCGGCCCCGGACTGGGGCTCCGCGTGACCCTTCTCGACCTCGCGCAGGTTCCGCAGTCGCCACTCGCGTTCGTCCGGGAGCGCACGGACCGCGAGGATGCTCTCCAGGTCGCGACGCCCCGCGAGGCTGGAGCGCTCATCCGGTGCATTGCGAAACGCCGCCTCGAACTCGGCGGCCGCCTTCTCGGGTTCCGTTTCGAAGACCTGCTCCGCGCGCCGGAGCAGGGCGCGGAAGTGCCCCTGCCGGGCGCGCCGCTCGGCGGCCGTCCGCCCGCCGGCGACCGCCCTCCGGATGGCCTCGGTGTAGTGGCGCACCGCTTGGGAGACGCCGCCGGTCGCGAGGTGCAGGTCGCCGGCGGCCAGCAGCGCGGAGACGCCGTCGGGATCCCGCCTCACGCGCTCGTTCATCATCGTGGCGACATCGTTGCCGTCGTAGCGCGCAACGAGCGCCTCGCTGCCGGCGGAGATGAGGACCCCGTCGCCCCAGACGAGATGGCAGGGCTGGTCCTCGTCCTCGTCCGGGCCGCGCCGCGGGAAGCTGCCGAGCAGCTTCCCGCTCTTGAGGTCGATCTGCAGGACGCCGCCGTCGATCGGGACCCAGAGCCCGTCCTCGGCGACGATGCCGCGTCCGACGGCGGCGACCTCCGGGGAGGCGAGCTGGGTCCAGAGGACCTTTCCGGCGGCGGTGCCGCCTTGGGGGTCGCTCCGCAACGCCACCGCGGCGACCCCCCCGCTCCCCCCCAGATAGACCCGCTCCGCGTCGGCCCCATGGAGGATGCGCGGCGCGAAGGGCAACTCCGCCGGCGCGCCGCCGCGGCGCCATGGGATGCTCCAGAGCAGACGGCCCGTCGCACGGTGGAAGGAGACGATCGCGGTGCCGTCCGCCGGCGCGACGATCACCTGGCCGCCCACCGTGTCGTGGGGCGCGAGCAGCGGGGGCCCGTTGTCGAAGTGGGCCCAGCGGCGCGGCGCTTCGAACCAGAAGTAGGTGCTCGGGATCGGCTCGATCGGATAGGCGCTCGCCCAGACGGGGGTGCCCAGCAGCGCGTCGGCCGCGGCGAAGATCCCCATGTTCGTGCCGAAGTAGAGGATGCCGTCGGCCTCCGCGACCGGCGTCGCCGCGCACTCCTGCAACTGCCGGCCGAAGAGGTTCAGCTCCTGCTGGCCCGTGTTGATGCGCGTTGCGTAGAGAAGCCGCCCCGTGTGACGCTCCGCCGCGACGATCAGCGTGTGGAAGGTCCCCTCGCTGTAGCTGGCGACCGCGTAGATCGTATCGCCGCGAACGAGGGGCGGTCCGATGATGGAGAGCTGCTGAAGCGTCTCGTTGCCCGGAGCCGGCGTCGCGGCGAGGGACTTCTCGTCGTGGGACCAGAGGCGCGTTCCCGTCTCGATGTCGAGCGCGATCAAGCGGCGCTCGGGCAGGTAGTAGGTGATCGGCACCTGCTGGAGCCGCTGCGAGCTGTAGGGCATCGGGACTTCGAGAGCCGCGTAGACGATGCCGTCGGCCACGACCGGCGAGAAGATCAGGCTGAGGTTCGTGCGGCCCTCGTTCGTGACCTCCACCCTCGGGGGATGACCCCAGGCGATCTCGCCGGTGTAGAGATTCACCGCCCAGATCTCGCGGCCGTCGTGGTAGATCAGCTTGCCCCGGGCGATGACCGGCTGGATGGGGATGTAGTCGCGCCAGCGGCGATCCCAGTCGACGCCGGAGGCTTCGGTCCGGTCGAACGCAAATCCCGTGGAGGGGCGAGGGGGCCGGTCCCACAGCCGCTCCTGGATGCTGACCGCGACGCTCCACTGCGGATCGCCGAAGAGGCGGGGCACCGGCCCGCGGTCGCCGCGGGCAAGCAGCGGCGGGGCGATGCGGGAGCGCCGCGCATCCCCGCCCACCATCGGCCACCCGCCCTCCCCCGGCTCGGGGCTGTGCCCTCCCTCGGGGGGCTGCTCCCCCTCCTCGGGCGCGGGTCCGCCGGCCGCATGGTCGCGCGCGGCGGCGAGGGCGACCCGCGCATGGTAGGGGGCGCCGCGCGCCGCGCCCGGATGCAGCCGCGGGATGCGCCGCAGCAGCATGCGCGCGTCGGTCGGCAGCCCGCGGAGCAGCGCGTGGTCGGCGAGGGCGAAGAGGGCGGCGAGGCCCGCGTCCGTCGGTTCGTAGCGTCGCACGACCTGGAGCAGCAGCGCCCGGTCGCCGGAACCGAGCCCCTCGCGCAGCATCGCCTCCGCCGCATGGCCGCTCTCGCGTTCATAGGCCTCGCGAAAGAGGGGCGGGAGGGTCGCGAAGAGTTCGATGCAGCGCTGGCGCGCTCCGACGTAGGCCTCGCCGGCTCCGCGCTTCACGAAGGCCTCGGGGAAGCGGTCGAAGATCCCCTGGACCGCACGCGCCACCGCCGGCCACTCCTCCCTCGCGATCGCCTCGGTGGCCTGCGTGAGCAGGCCGGCCGCGCCCGGCGGAGTGGAGACCCAGTAGGGCTTCCCGACGACCTCCTCCTGCGCTCCGGCGGCGCGGGCCAGCAGGGAGGCAAGCAGCAGGAAGGGGAGCCGCGCGCGATGCACGCCCGGATTCTAAGGGACGATTCCCCCTGCGTTTCGCCGACGCGCTCTCCCGCGCGGCCGCTGGCGGCGCGCCGGGTCACGCCTTGGCGAGGCCGATGTCGCGCGCCGCCTTCCGGATCTCGTCCGGCGTCGGGTCGGGCGGATTCCTAGAGCAGCAGGTGGAGCCTTCGCAGGATCCACTCGGCGGCGAGCAGTGCAACGAAGATCCAGAGGAACCAGGCGTTGTCCCAGAGGTCGGTCCTCTGCGGCTCGCCGGAGCGCACGATCGCGGCGGGCGGGATGACGGTCTCGCCCGGGTCGAGGAGCCGGCGGAAGTCGGGGGGGGAGAGGACGCGGCCGCGGCTCGCCTGCGCGATCTCGTTCAGCGCACGCATGTCCATCCGCGGATCGCGCATCTCGATCGTCGTCTCCTCGACGACGAAGGTCGCCTTCGCGGGCTCCTCGTCGATCCCGGCCTCGGCGACGAGGCGATAGGTGCCGGGACGGCGCGCGAGGTACTTCCCGCGGAAGAGCCCCTCGGGAGGGTTGGTGCTGGCGGCCTGGAGCATCACCTCCTCTTCGCTCCCGTCGGGCATCTGCAGTTTCAGCATGCGCGTGGCCGGGCCACCCTCGCCCTCGGTGTCGGGTACGGGCTCGAAGTTCTCGTCGAGGTACTTCGCCTCGATGCCGACGGTATCGTCCACCGCATAGTGCGCGTCGGGGCGGTCCACCCAGATCTTGATCCGCTTGTTGCCCCCGAGCAGGCGATAGGTCGCGAGGTGCCGGATCACGCCCGACCAGAAGCGCCAGGTGTAGAGCGACTCGACCCCTTTGCGCATGCGCCACAACTCGTCGACTCCGATCCAGAGCACCTTGCCGAGACCGTACTCTTGGATCGCGATGAGCGGGTCAGGCTCGCGGAACCCCTCCCCCCGGGGCACGCGACCGCTGTCGCGCCGGACGGCGAGCACGGTGGCGCTCGACTTGGCGCGCTCCACCGGCAGGTACCAGTAGAAGAAGTTCGATGCCGCGAACTCCTTGCCCTCCCAGAATTGCTGCGTCTCCTGGGGATCGCGCAGGATGCGGAGGATGGGATGGGCGAGCCCGGCAGGGGTCAACTGATAGCGCCACTGCTGCGACGTGTCGACGATCTGCTTGCTGTTCTCGGGCGTGAGCGTGCGGTCGGGGACGACCGGAAGCAGATCCATCAGCTGCGTGCCTTCGTAGCCGCGGGGCAGGTTCAGGTCCGGGCCCGAAAGCAGCACGAGACCTCCACCCTCCTTGACCCACGAGGCGAGGGTGGAGAGCGTCTCGCGGAGGCCCGCGTCGCTGCCGCCGGAAAACCGCCGGTCGCTCCGATCGACGTCGTCGAGGATCACCACGTCGAACGGGGCGAGCTTCGACCTCTCGCGCGGAAACTCGTCGAGGGGTTCGACGCCGCGCGAAGCCTCCTGCGGCCAGTTCACCTCGGCGGAGAGCAGGAGGCTGTTCGCGGCGATCTCCTCCTCGGCGCGCATCAGCGCGACGTTCAGGTAGCGGAAGGTGTAGTTGGGCATGCTCGCGACGAAGAGCACCTTCATCTTGAGCCGGATGACGGAGAGGATGTGGCGCTGCCAGTTGTCGCTGGTCACCGCCTCCCGCGGGTCCGGCGGCACGCCGATGCGCAGGTCGTAGGTGCCGTGCTCGCTGAAGCGGTGGCGGAAGGAGACCTTGACCGGCTCCTGCCCGTCGCCCGGCAGCGCGAACGGGGCCGCATCGATCGGGAGCCGTTGCAGCACCTGTCCGAAGGGGTCGAGGACCTCCGCAACGAGCGCGGCGGGCTGCCCCGCGAGGCCCCGGGCGTGCACCGTGGCGGTGAAGGCGACCTCGTCGCCCGCGAGCACGAACTCCGGGCCGTCCACCCTGCTCGTGCTGATGTTGACCGCCGCGGAGGGATCGCCGATCGCCACCGGGAAGATCGGGATCCCTTCGCGCGTTCCCTCCGCGGCACGGCGCGCCTCGTCGACCGGGTCGGGGGCGCCGCCGGTATGGCGGCCGTCGGTGAGGAGCAGGATCCCGGCGACGGGTTCGTTCCGGGCGTCGAGGCGCCGGACGAGGTGGCGGATCGTCGCCCCGATGCGCGTGACGCTGCCCTCCGGCTTGAGCGACGGCAGCGCAGCGAGGATACGTTCCGCGGCCTTTGCGGGCGTCTCCTTCTCCGCCTGCACGAACAGGCCGTGCGCTTCGCCGTCGAAGCCGTAGATCTCGAGGCGGAACTTCTCCGCCAGCCGCTCGAGAAAGGCGCGGTCCCCGCCGAGGAGGCGGCGGGCGATCTCGAAGCGCGACATCGACCTCAGCGACTCCCCTTCGGCTTGCAGCACGAGCGGCTCGAGAGCCGCGCGCAGTTCGGGGACGCTGCCGTAGGTGTCGGGAAAGCTCATCGATCCCGACGTGTCGAGGCAGATCACGAGATGGCGCTTGACCGACTTCCCCTCGATGCGCTCGAGGTAGGGGCCAAAGAGCGCGCCGCAGACGAGGAGGATCGCGAGGACTCGCAGCCCGCCCATCACCATGCGAGGGCCACGTCCGACCCGGCCCGCCTCGCGCCGGTAGAGGAAGCGGACGAGGAGCACGAGCAGGGGAATCAGGACGAGGAAGACCACCCACGGCGGCGGCAGCGCCTCCCAGCGGATCGATGTCGTCGTGGCGCCGATCATCATGCTTCCACCGCCCGCCGGCGCGCGCCGAACCGCCACGCGAGGAGCAGTTCGACGAGCAGCAGCACCGCGACGCCTCCGAGCAGCGAGCGGCTCACCTCCGCGCCTCCGGTCTGCCCGCGCTCGGGCACAACCGTCTCGCTGTCCGTCGCGAGGCGCAGGCTGGTGTCCCGGAAGAGTCGGTCGATCTCGGCGGGCGGGACGCGCCGCAAGTCGCCCTCGGACGCGTCGAGGTTGGCGCAAGCCACGTGCACCTCCTCGACGGGCAGCGAGGAGCCGGGGTTCATCCCCTTCACGGTGATGCGGTAGAACCCCGGATAGGCGGTTCCCGGCACGAGGAAGGGCTGGTCGGTACTCTTGACCTCCTCCTCGGTCGCCCCCCCCGCCGCCTCCGGCGGCTCGATGTGGATGCGGCGGGATCCGGGGGCGAGCGGAATGCGCAACGGCATTCCGACGGTCACATTGGCGTGGGAAGGATCCTCGGCCACGAGGTAGTGGGCGGCGTTGAAGAACAGGATCGCCGGCAGCAGGCTCCCGTTGATCCGGAACCAGCGTTCGTCCGGCGTCGTCGTCACGACGAGCACGCGGCCGCGACCGAGCCGGTGTTCGAGGACGGCCGGATCGCCGTCCGGCGTGTCGTAGCGCGCGACGATGCTGGCCGGCGGGGCCTCGCGCACGACCCGGAACCGGAGGATCTCGGTCCGCCCGGTCCATTCGTCGCCGACCTCCGCGAAGAGCGGATGGCTCGCGCAAGCCGCGGTGTCGATGACCCACGGCGTGCCGCCCTCGGGCACCGAAGGGGCGCTGCCCTCGTCGAGCAGCATCGGGAAGAGCCCGAGGCCGCGCTCGCGGAAGAAGAAGCGGTTGATGATCTCCGGCTGCGCGCCATCCCCGAGGTAGGCGAGCAGGCCGCCGCCGCGCCGGACGAAGTCCTCGATCGACTTCGACCACGCCTCGTCGAGACCGTGCGCGTCCGCATCGGCCCAGAGGAGCACGTCCACCCGGGAGAGATCCTGCGCGCCGAGGGACTCGGGGCGGATCGGTTCGAGGAAGTCGATGATGGGGCTGACGTCGGTGTCGCGGAGCAGCCCGAGGGCGCGGGAGAACGTCGTGACCGGGAGGAAGCGCACCGGGGGCCGGACGCGCAGCGCGAGAAAGCGCTCGTTGTCGAGATCGAGGCGGTCGCTCGGGCCGCTGTCCACGTCGAACTGCGTCCGCAGCCGCGTCGGACCCTCGCTCCCCTTCGGCAGCGTCACGTAGAAGTCCTGGGCGCTCCGGATGGGCTCCCCGAGGCCGAGGCTGGGGCGCAGCACGACGCGCCGCGATTCGCGCTTCTCCCATCCGCCCTCCTGCGACCGCTGAAGGAAGAGCGAGAGCGTCCCGGTCGCCTCGAGCGCCCCGAAGTTCACCAGCGTCGCCGTGAGCCCGAGCGGAGTATCCGCGAAGGCCTCCCGGCCCGCGTCCACGGTGAACTCCGTCAGCGAGACGTTGGAGATCTCGGGCAGTCCGACATCGAAGACGGAGACGGGAGGGGCGATGCCGTCGCCGCCGAGGGAGCGCAGCGCGCGGTGCAGGTCTTCGCGCCGGCCGCCGTCGGCGTTGAGCCAGTCCCGCGCCTGCAAGTCGGTCAGGAAGAGAACGGCCTTCTCCCCCTCGAGCTTGTCGAGTCGCGATCGCACGAGGCGGAAGGTCTCGGCGAGGTCGGCGGCGCCGTAGCTCAGGTGGAGGTGCTTGTCGACGCGCTCCCGGGCGCGGGCCGGCGTCGCCGACTCGAGCAGCACGTTCGGGATCCCCCCGGCGAGGTCGTCCCGGGTCGCCACCACGGTCACCGCGCTCGAGTCGGGCAGCTCGACCAACAGGCGGAAGGCCTGCTCTCGCGCGCGATCAAGCGAGCTGCGGCTCGTCACCTTCGCCCCCATCGACGCGGAGGTGTCGAGGACGAGCACGAGGGAGCGGGCGCGCCCGGCAAAGGGATTCAGCGCCGCCGCCTCGACCGCCGGGCGCGCCACCGCCAGCGCGAAGAGCGCCACGGCGAGACAGCGGAGCAGCAGAAGCAGCAGGTTTTCCACCTCGATGCGGCGCTTCTGCTTGCGCAGCGCGGCCAGCAGGAAGTTCATCGCGGCCCAGCGCACGACACGGTGGCGGCGCCGGAAGAAGAGGTGGATCAGGATCGGGACCAGGACGAGGCCCAGACCGGTGGCGAGAAGCCCGGGGTGTGCGAGGGCGGGGGCCATCAACGGCGCCTCCCCCGCGAGGCGAGGTAGCCGGAGAGCGCGACGTCGAGCGTCGTCTTCGTGTCCAGCTCGACGAGGTCCGCGCGGTTCCCGGTGCAGTGGCGCCGCAGCGTGCGTGCAAAGGAGTCGAGCTCCTTCAGGTACTGCGTCCGCAGCGCCGCCGGATCGGCCATCAGCGACGGCATCGCCTCGAGTCCCTCGAATCGCGTCATCTTCTCGAACGGGAACGTGCGTTCGGCGTGGTCGAGGATGTGGAAGAGCACGACCTCGTGGTGGTGGTGGCGCAGTTGCTGCAGCGCCGCCAGCACCGAGTCCGCCTCGTCGAGCAGGTCGCTCAGCAGCACCACGACCGACCGTCGCCCGAGCCGCTCGGCCACGCGATGGACCGCGTCGCCGATGCCGGTGGGCCCGCTCGCGCTCGCCTCCTCGAGGCGGTGGGTCAGGAGCCGGAGGTGCCCCGGGCTCGCGGCGCAGGGGAGCACGCTGCGCACCTCGCGGTCGAAGAGCACGAGGCCCACGGCGTCCTGCTGCTGCGTGATCAGGTAGGCGAGCGCGGCCGCGGCGTGGCGCGCGTAGTCGAGCTTCGTCATCCCGGAACCGGCGTAGGTCATCGATTCCGAGCAGTCCAAGAGCAGCCAGCAGCGCAGGTTGGTCTCCTCCTCGTACTGCTTGATGTAGTAGCGGTCGCTCTTGCCGTAGACCTTCCAGTCGACGAAGCGGACATCGTCGCCGGGCACATACTCCCGGTGCTCCGCGAACTCCACGGAGAAGCCGTGGAAGGGGGAGCGGTGCATGCCCGAGACGAACCCCTCGACGATCAGCCGCGCCTTCAGCTCGAGGCCGGAGATCGCGTTGAGGACCTCAGGATCCAAATACTTCCGGGAGCTTTCCGCCATCGTCGCCGCCGGCGCGGACCGTCCCGAGGAGCCGGTCGATGATCCGGTCGGAGGTGATGCCCTCCGCTTCCGCGCTGTAGTTCGTGATGAGCCGGTGGCGCAGCACCGGGTGCGCGACCGACCGGATGTCCTCGGTCGAGACGTGGAACCGTCCCTGGAGCAGCGCCCGCGCCTTGGCGCCGAGGATCAGGTTCTGGGTCGCCCGCGGCCCCGCCCCCCAGGAGAGGCTCTCCTTGATGAACGCGGGCGCCTCGTCGGAGTCGAGGCGCGTCGCGCGGACGAGTTGCACCGCGTACTGCAGCACCGGGTCCGCCACCGGCACGCGCCGGACGGTCTCTTGCAGCGCGAGGATCTCCTCCCCGCCGAGCACCGTGTGCAGCGTCGGCACCGCCGTCGTCGTCGTCAGGCGCATGATCTCGAGCTCCTCGGTGCTCGACGGATAGTCGACCCTCACGTTGAACATGAAGCGGTCGAGCTGGGCCTCGGGGAGCGGGTAGGTTCCCTCCTGTTCGATCGGGTTCTCCGTCGCGAGCACGAAGAAGGGCTCGTCGAGCGAGTACTTGCGACCGCCCGCGGTGACCTGGTGCTCCTGCATCGCCTCGAGCAGGGCCGCCTGCGTCTTCGGCGGCGTGCGGTTGATCTCGTCGGCGAGGATCACGTTGGCGAAGACCGGCCCGCGCAGGAACTTGAACGCCCGCTGCCCGGTCGCCTTGTCCTCCTGGATCACCTCGGTGCCGGTGATGTCGGCGGGCATCAGGTCGGGGGTGAACTGGATCCGCGCGAACGAGAGGGAGAGGGTCTTCGCGAGCGACGAGATCAGCAGCGTCTTCGCGAGTCCGGGCACGCCCACGAGCAGGCAGTGGCCGCGGCTGAAGATGCAAATGAGCATCTCATCGATGACGCGGTCCATCCCGATGATCTGCTTGCCGAGCTCGCGGCGGATGGTCTTGTAGGCCTCGGTGAGCCTCTGGGCGGCTTCGATGTCCTGGGATTGGGTCGTCATGGCGTGAGACAAGGCAGTATAAGGGCGCCCCCCCTCTCCCTACGTGTCGCGACGCGCGGGCGTCACTCTTTTCGCCCGTAGCAGCGGATGCGGTCCAGCGTCGCGGCGAAGAGGAGCCCGTCCACCGCGACCAGCGTTCCGAACGCGGGGATCGGCGCCTCGCCCTCGAACTCCTCGGGCGGGAGGGCGGGGGCATAGGGGGCGAGGAGCCCGAACTCCAAGATCCGCTCCCCGTCGCCGTCGAGTCGCGCCCCCGCGCCCCCTCCGACGTCGAAGCGGTAGAGGACGCGCTCCGTCGGCAGCAGCAGCACCCCTCCGGCCAAGGTGGGGCGGCCGAAGACCTCCGGCGGCAGCGCCCGGCGGCTGACCGGCTCGCGCTCGGTGGCGGGCAGCGTCGCGTAGGCGAGGTCGAGCTCGCTGCCCAGCGCGATGCCGACGACCGCCTGGTAGGAGGCGCTCGCGTGATGCTCGTCGCGGCGCCCGCAGCAGAGCACGCGCCCGTCGGCGATGCCGGCCACCCTCTCGAGCAGCGAATGGCGGTGGCCGCGGCTGCGATGCTTGGCCCACTGCTCGACGAAAAAGCCGTTCGTCCCGCGACGCTCGCCGCGGAGCCAGCAGGCGTAGAGCTCCTCCGCGTCGAAGGGGGCGAAGAGGACGCGGTCGCCGACGATGCGCGGCGCGTCGCGGAACCACGCCGATCCGAGGTGCACCTTCTCCTCGGTGTCCTCGCTGAGACGCTCCCGTTCGCGGACCGGGCGACGGTCGTAGCGGAAGAGCCAGAGGACCTCCCCGGTCCTCGCGTCGAGCGCGGCCGCCACGCCGATCCCCGTCACCGCCACGACGACTCCGGCGGAGAGTGCCGGGCTCGCTCCGGAGAGCGGCGGCAGCGAGGGCGGCGCATCGCTCTCCCCGTATCCGAGAAAGCGCTCCCAGAGCAGCGCGCCGGAGGAGCGGTCGAGGCAGTAGAGGTTCGCGATCTCCCTCCGGGTCGGCGAGCCGTCGTCCTCCGACCGTGTCGCGCCGTAGACATAGAGGCGCTCGCCCTCGATCGCGGGGGCGCCGCGGAAGAAGATCGCGCGACGGAGCGGCTCCGGCAGGTCGCCTGCCTCCGGCGAGGGCCGCACCGTCCAGAGCGTCTGGCGCCGGGCGACATCGAAGGCGACGAGCTCGTTCGACGGCCGCGCCGTCATCAGGTTCTCGTCGAGGAGGACCCTCTCGAAGTAGAGGATCCCGTCCTGAACGGTGGGGGCCCGGGGGCCCGGGGAGTCGAGCAGCAGGACCCCGACGCGCAGCGCGCTCTCCTCGGAGTCCGCGGGCGCATGGAAGAGCAGCTTGCCGCTCCGGCGATCGAGCACGGCGACCTTGTCGCCCAAGTGGACGTAGACGTGGCCCTCGTCGAGGACGGGCTCGAAGGGGAGCAGCGGGCTGTGCTCGCGCTGGCCCACCGCGTTGACCTGGGCGTAGACCGCAGGCGTCTCGTCGAGGACGAGCGCCTCCCAGCGCAGCGTCATCTCCGGCGGCTCCGGCAGCGGGTCGCCGACGCGCGCCCGGTCGGGGGCTCCGCCGGGGGTGGGCCAGCCCGGGGGGGGCCTCCCCCGAACCCCCTCCAGATAGGCCAAGCGCCGTCGGTAGGCCTCCGAGGCGTGGAAGCGCTCGGCCTCGTCGAGGGAGAGGTGCTCCGCCATGCGGAGCAGGTAACCCCGCGCCTCCTCGAGGCTCCCGCGCTGCAGCGCCCGGTCGCAGAGGGCGAGCAGCGCCCAGGGGGCGCGGGTGGCGGCGGGGCTCCTGTCGAGAAGGTCGAGGATCTCCTTCGCGTCGCCCCCGGCCATGGCGCCGCCGAGCGCGCCGTTCGCCTCGGCGTCGTGCGCGTCGCGCCACGCCGCGAGCACCTCGGGGCCGAAGGGGGGGCGGCCGGAGAGGAGCTGGATCTGCGCCCAGCGGCGCGGCGAGACGAAGATCTGCCGGCCGATCAACGGCACGACGCCGGGCCGGGCGCCGAGCAGCAGCGTCTGCAGCCGGTCGGCCGCCTCCGCCGGCCTCCCCTCCTCCGCCGCGCGACGGGCCGCGAGCACCAGCGCGCGCGTCTGCTCGTCGTCGTCGGGAACAAACGACGCGTTGTAGCGCGGGCGCGCCGCGTCCTGCGCCACGGCCGCCGAGAGCACGAGCATCGAGAGCGCGAGCGCACGCACGCCGCCCATCCTACGCGCCGGGGCCCGATCCGGGCGCCGCGGTCACTCTTCCAGTTGCGGCGGGCCCGGCGGGGGGCGGGTGGCCTCCCACGGGGGCGGGATCACCCCCTCCGGCGGGATGCGCCAGGTCTCGAGGCAGAGGCGTTCGATCGAGAAGGGATCGTGGAGCAGCGCGAAGTTCTCGGCGGTGAGGCGGTCCTCGCGCTCCCACTCCCGGACCAGTTCGCGCTCGAGGCGCCGCCTCTCCTCCCCGAGGCGCTGCTTTTTCATGATGCAGGGGAGCGCGTTCGCGAAGAGCAGCACCAGCGTCGCGATCGCGATCATCGGAGGGAGCAGGCGGCTTTGGGTCACGATCCGTAGGAGGCCCTTCCGCCCAACTCCTCCTCGATCCGGAGGAGGCGGTTGTACTTGGCGACGCGGTCGGAGCGGCAGGGGGCGCCGCTCTTGATCTGCCCCGCGCCGGTCGCCACCGCGAGGTCGGCGATCGTGGTGTCCTCGGTCTCCCCGGAGCGGTGCGAGATCACGGCGTTCCACCCGGCGGCGCGGGCCATGCGGATCGCATCGAGGGTCTCGGTCAGCGTGCCGATCTGGTTCAGCTTGATCAGGATCGCGTTGGCCGCCTTGCGCTCGATCGCCTGGTGGAGCCGCTCGACGTTGGTCACGAGCAGGTCGTCGCCGACGAGTTGCACGTCGTCGCCGATCCTTGCGGTGAGCTGGCACCACCCCTCCCAGTCGTCCTCGGCGAGGCCATCCTCGATCGACACGATCGGGAAGCGGTGCGCCCAGTCCTCCCAGAGGGCGACCATCTCGCCGGGACTCTTCGTCGTCTGCGCGACGCGGAAGCGGTAGCGGCCCTCCTCGAAGAGTTCCGTCGTCGCCGGGTCGAGGGCGATCGCCACCTGGCTGCCGGGGGCGTAGCCGGCGCGCCCGATCGCCTCCATCACGCATTCGAGCGCCTCCTCGTCGGAGGAGACGGCGGGCGCGAAGCCGCCCTCGTCGCCGACCTGAGTCGAGTAGCCGCGCTCCTTCAGGACCTGCTTCAGCGCATGGTAGATCTCGGCTCCCCAGCGCAGCCCCTCGCGGAAGCTCTGCGCCCCGCTCGGCATCACCATGAACTCCTGGAAGTCGGTGGACTGCCAGCCGGTGTGGGCGCCCCCGTTCAGGATGTTCAGCATCGGCACCGGGAGGATGTGCGCCTCCGGACCGCCGACGTGGGCATAGAGCGGCAGGCCGGCGGCGGCGGCGGAGGCCTTCGCGAAGGCGAGCGAGGCGCCCAGCAGCGCGTTCGCGCCGAGGCGGCCCTTGTTCGGCGTGCCGTCGAGGCCGCGCAGCGCATCGTCGAAGGCCTGCTGGGAGTCGAAGGCGCGACCGGCGGTCCGGCGGGAGATCTCGCCGTTGACGTTGCCGACCGCCTTCTCGACCCCCTTGCCGAGGTAGCGCTTCCCCCCGTCCCGCAGTTCGAGCGCTTCGTGGCTGCCGGTGGAGGCGCCGCTCGGCACCATCGCGCTGCCGCGCGCGCCGCCTTCGAGTTCGCAATCCACCTCGACGGTCGGGTTGCCGCGGGAGTCGAGAACCTCCCGCGCCTTTATCCTCGTGATCTTCCGCATCGCGGTACCCTCCATAAGATCGGCAGCTTCCCACAATCCCGCAGGGCGGCAAAGGCGTGGCACCGCGGTCCGCTCCTGCTAGCCTTCCCCCATGCGCCTTCCGCTCACGCCGCACGGTCGCCGGGAGGTCGCCCTCTACGGCGGGCTCGCGCTGCTCCTTGCGCTCCTCGGAGGGGCGTGGCATCCGGCGGCCTCCCTCCCCGGTCTGCTGCTCTTCGGCTTCACGCTCTCGTTCTTCCGGGATCCGGAGCGCACGCCGCCCGGCGGTCCCGAGGTCGCCGTAGCCCCGGCGGACGGGACCGTCACCGACATCGGCACCGTCGAGGAGCCCCACATGATCGGCGGCCCGGCGCTGCGCATCGGGATCTTCCTCTCGGTCTTCAACGTCCATGTCAACCGCGCCCCGCTCGACGGCACGATCACCGCCGTCCGCTACTCCGCAGGGAGGTTCCATGACGTCCGCAAGCCGGAGTGCATCACGGAAAACGAGGCCAACCTGGCCGGATTCCGGGGGGCCCGGGGGGTGTTCGCGGTCCGACAGGTCGCGGGGCTGATCGCGCGGCGCATCGTCTTCCCCTTCGAGACGGGGCGCGCCTTCGCCCGGGGCGAGCGGATGGGTATGATCAAGTTCGGCAGCCGGACCGAGTTCTTCGTCCCCGCCGGCACGGCCGGCACCGTCGAGGTCGGGGTCGGCCAGAAGGTCAAGGGGGGGGAGTCGGTCCTCTTCCGCTACACGACATGAAGCGCGTCGGAATCCTTCCCGCCCTCGTCACGGCGGCCAACGGCTATTTAGGGCTGCTGTCGATCTACTACACCAACGACGGCAAGTACTACGGCGCCGCGTGGATGATCCTCTTCGCGATGGTCTTCGACGTGCTCGACGGCAAGGTCGCGCGGATGGCCGGCGTCACGAGCCGCTTTGGCGCCTACCTCGATTCGCTCTGCGACGCGATCAGCTTCGGCGTCGCGCCCGCGTTCCTCGCGAAGGTGGTCGGCGAGGAGCTCTCCCCCTGGCACTGGTCCCCGAAGCTGCTCTCGCTGCTGACGATGCCCTACGCGCTCTGTGCGATCATGCGCCTCGCGCGCTACAACGTCGAGCATGCGAGCGGCGAGGGGAGCGACCGGGAAGGCAAGGGAGTCTCCCAGTTCGCCGGCATGCCGACGCCGGGCGCCGCCGGGGTCATCGCCGCGCTCGTGATCCTCGCCTGCGATCCGGCGGCGAAGTACGACCTGAAGTTCGTCCACGGCCTGCTGCCGGTCCTCTGCCTGCTCCTCGGTGCGCTGATGGTGAGCCGGATCCCCTACGCCCACCTGGGCAGCCGCTTTCTGCAGCGCCGGGAGAGCCTCACCTATCTCTTCATCGTCGTGATCCTGCTCGGCGTCTTGATCAAGTGGCCGGAGGAGAGCTTCGCGTTTCTCTCGGTCGCCTATGCGCTGAGCGGTCCGCTGCTGGCGTTGCTGCGGAAGCGCACGCCGAAGGGGGAGGGAGGCGAGCTGGAGGGACCGGTCGATCCGGAGGACATGGAGATCCCGGAGGGGTTGTGAGGGCGGCGCTGGCGCTCGGCAGCAACCTCGGGGACCGGCAGGCCCACCTCGACCGCGCGATCGCGGCGCTCCGGCGGGCGGCGCCCCTCCTTGCCCTGTCGCGGTACCACGAGAGCGATCCTGTCGGAGGGCCGCCGCAGCCGCGCTTTCTCAATGGCGTCGCGCTGATCGAGTGGGGGCTGGGGGCGCGCGACCTTCTCGTGCTGGCGCACCGGCTGGAGGAGGAGGCGGGGCGGCGGCGAACCGTCCGGTGGGGGCCGAGGACCCTCGACGTGGACCTGCTGCTGCTCGGGGATCTCGTCCTCGCGGAGGCCGACCTCGGGATCCCGCACCCGCGCCTCGCCGAGCGCGCGTTCGTGCTCGCACCCCTCGCCGAGGTCGCCCCGGAGTGGATCGTCCCGGGCACGGGGAAGAGCGTACGGGAACTCCATGCGGATCTCGCACTCCATCGCTGAGACCCGCGTCGCGCTCGCCGGCGCCCCGCGCCCGGTCGGCTTCGTCCCGACGATGGGGGCACTGCACGCCGGACACGAGGATCTCTTCCGCCGGGCGCGCGCCGAGTGCGCGACGCTCGTGGGCAGCATCTTCGTGAATCCGCTCCAGTTCGGCCCGTCGGAGGACTACGCCCGATACCCGCGCGACCTCGAGGCCGACGCGCGCCGCCTCGCGCCCCACCGCGTCGACCTGCTCTTCGCCCCCGGGGCCCCCGCCCTCTACCCGGAGGGTTTCAGCACCCGCGTGACGGTCGGTGCGCTCGCCGACGGCTACGAGGGTGCGATCCGCCCCGGCCATTTCGCCGGCGTCTGCACGGTGGTGCTGAAACTGCTGCACATCGTCTGCCCCGACTTCGCCTACCTGGGCCGCAAGGACGCGCAGCAGCTCGCCGTCCTCACGCGCATGGTCAAGGACCTCGATCTGCCCTTGGCACTCGTCCCGGTGGAGACCGTCCGAGAGGCGAACGGGCTCGCCCTCAGCAGTCGCAACAGCTACCTGTCGGCCGCCGACCGCGGGCGAGCGCCCCGCCTTGCCGCCGGGCTCTTCCGCGCGCGGGAGGCGTGGGCGCGTGGCGAGCGGGACGAGGGGCGCCTCGTTGCGACCGCGAGGGATGCGACGCTCGACTACGACTACCTCGCCTGCGTCGATCCGGACACCTTCGGGCCTTGGCGCCCGGGCGCGGATGGCCTGCTGATCGCCGCGGCGCGGCTCGGCACGACGCGCCTGCTCGACAACTGCCTCCTCCCATCGGCGGGAGCATGAGCGTCCGCGTCGCGGCGCACGCGAAGCTGAACCTCCTGCTGGAGGTCGTCGGCCGCCGCGCCGACGGCTACCACGAGATCGACTCGATCTTCTCGACCATCGACCTGCACGACGACATCGAGCTCGAACCGCACGGCGGAATCGCCCTCGACGTGCGTGGCGGCGATGCGCCGGCCGGCCCGACCAATCTCGCTTGGCGCGCGGCCGCCTCCCTCGGCGTCGGGGCGCGCATCACGCTCCACAAGCGGATCCCCGCGGGGGCGGGCCTCGGGGGGGGCTCGAGCGACGCCGCCTCGGTCCTGCTCGGCCTCGATAGCCTCCATGGGCTCGGCCTTGGCCGCGACGGGCTCTTGCCCCACGCGCGCCGCCTCGGGGCCGATGTCCCCTTCTTCCTCCGGGGGGGGCTCGCGCGCTGTCGGGGGATCGGCGACCTCGTCGAGCCCCTCCCCCTCCCCCCCAACCCCCTCCCCTTCCTTCTCGTCCGCCCGGCCCTGGCGACCTCCACGGTGGCGGTCTATGGGGCCTTGGATCCGCTGTTGACCGGCAGCGGCGAAACCGCTACCGTCTTTCTTGAGCGATTTCAGGCTGAGCCGGCGACCGGTCGGGTGCCTTGGTTCAACCGCCTCCAGGCGGCAGCGGAGCGGCTGGACCCGAGACTCAAGGCGGTGCGGCAGGAGGCGGAGCGCCGATATGGCCGCTTGTTTACGATGACCGGGTCCGGAAGCTGCTATTTCGCGCCGGAGGGGGGCGAGGGCGTCTCCCTTCCGGATGAGTGGACGATGGGCGGGGTGAGAGTTTCGGTCATCCGCGTGTGTACGGAAGGTCGGGCAGGTTGGAAGTCACCGAGGTAAGGATCAAGCTCTTGCCGGTGCGTCATGCGTACGAGGACCGTCTTCGTGCCTTCTGCACGGTGACCTTCGACAACGCGTTCGTCATCCGCGACCTGAAGATCATCGAGGGGCAGAACGGCTTCTTCATCGCGATGCCGAGCCGGAAGCTGACCGCGCGCTGCCCGCGTTGCAGCGGCAAGAACCACCTGCGCGCACGCTATTGCAACGAATGCGGCGCGCACCTGAAGCCGAGGGCGGTCACCGACGAGAACCGGCTCCGCTTCCACGCCGACATCGCGCACCCGATCAACGCCGGCATGCGCGGGCAGGTCGAGAAGCGCGTCATCGAGGCCTACCACGCCGAGACCGACCGCTCGAAGCAGCCCGGCTACGTGCCGGAGAGCTTCCCCGACCTCGACTACGACGAGCCGCCCGCGGATGCGGCCCACCCGTAAGGTCGTCCAGACGCTGCTCTCCCCCGACGACGCGGTCGACGCCCGCGTCGACCTGATCGAGTTGCGCCTCGACCTCTACCCGGAGGTCGATCCGGCACGTTATGGAAAGCCGGCCATCGCCACGGTGCGCCGTCGCCGCGACGGAGGCGGATTCGAAGGGGGCGAGGGGGAGCGGGCGCGGCTCTTCGCGAAGGCGGCGGGCGCCGCCTACGTCGATCTCGAACTGGACGCCGATCCGGCGCTGGCGCCCCCGGGCCCCCGCAGGATCGTCAGCTTCCACGACCTCGAAGGTGTGCCGGAGGATCTCGACGCCCTCTTCGAGCGCTGCCTGCTGCGGGGGGCCGACCTCGTCAAGATCGCGGCGACCCCGGCCAGCGCCCGGGAGGCGATGCGCCTGCTCGACCTGCCCATCGGAGGCATCGGGATGGGCGCGTATGGGCAGTTCACGCGGGTGCTCGCGCCGCTGACCTACTGCGCCCATGCGCCGCTGGCACCCGGGATGCCGACGCCGGGGGAGTTGCTCGACATCTACCGCCCGCGCCGCCTCTCGTCGCGCCCGCGTCTCTTCGGCGTCGCCGGGGATCCCATCGCCCACTCGAAGAGCCCTTGGCTGCACAACCCCGCCTTCGAGCGCGACGGGATCGACGCCGTCTACCTCCCGTTCAAGGTGGAGGACCTCGCGGACTTCTGGCCCTCCTTCCTCGAACATGGCGGGGAGGGGCTCAGCGTGACCGCGCCCCTGAAGATGGAGGCGGCAGCCCTCGCGACCCAACCCTCCGAGGAGGTGCTTCTCTGCGGGGCGGCGAACACCCTCTTGGCCGACGGCCGCGCGTTCAACACCGACTACCTCGCCTTTCTCGATCTCGTCCCCGCCGGGCGTGGGGACGCGCTGATCCTCGGGGCCGGCGGTTCGGCCCGGGCGGCGCTCCACGCGCTGCGCCTTCGCGGCTACCGCGTGAGGGCATATGCCCGCCGCCCGGAGCAGGTCGACCTGATGGGGGCGGAGTTCGCGCCGATCGATGCGAAGGCGAGGCTCGTCGTCAACACGCTGCCCGGCGATCCCCCCGACGCCCCCCTGTTGATCGACCTCCGATACGGCCCCGCGATCCGGGCGCGCCCAGGCACCATCGGCGGCCTCGAGTTCCTCAAGGTGCAGGCGGCGCACCAGTACCGCCTCTTCACCGGCCATGAACTGTGACCGCATCCTGCTGATCGGACCGCGAGGCGCCGGCAAGAGCACGGTCGGCGCCCTGGTCGCCGCCCGACTCGGGCTGCCCTTCATCGACAGCGACCGGCGGATCGAGGCGGAGAGCGGGCGGGCGATCGCGGAGATGCTGCTCGACGGAAGCTTCCGGAGGAGGGAGGCGGCGCTGATGGCGACGCTGCTCCGGGGGCCCCCGTCGGTCGTCGCCGCCGGGGGCGGCGCCGTGCTCTGGGAGGGGATCGAGGAGGGGGCGCGGGGGTGGTGGACCGTCTGGCTCGATGCGGAGGCGGGCGTGTTGGCGCGACGCATCGCCGGCGACCCGTCGGCGCGCCCGTCGCTGACGGGCCGGCCCGCGCCGGAGGAGATCGCGCAGATCGCCGCGGAGCGTGCGCCGCGCTACGCCCGAGTCGCGTCGTGCCGGGTGGACACTACGGCGCTCGCGCCGGAAGAGGTGGTGGAGATTCTCGTGCGGGAGGTCCGAAACGCGTCACGTCCGCGCCGCGCCAATTCCGATTAACATCAGGGAACCCCCTCCGATGCTCCCGCGCGCGCTTCTCCTATTCCTCGCCCCCGTTGCGCTGGCGCAGGGGCTCTCCGCCAAGCTCGATCGGGCGCTCGATCCGACCACGGATCCGAAGCAGCGCGGCCTCCTGCTCGCCGAGGTGATGGGGGAGGGTGGCGGGGCCGCGGCGCTGGCCCAGCGCGGTCTCGACCCCAAGGCCGACAGCGAAGTCGTCCATGCGGTGGTGTCGGCGCTGCTGTCAGGCGCGGACCCGGTCGCGAGCCTCGAGCCGGTCATCCGGCTGCTGAACCACGACGCCCACCGCGCAAAGGTCGCCTCGCGAATCCAGCGCATGGCCGAGAACCTGGTCATGGCGCGGCGCGCGCTGACCCTGCTCGAGGGGTGGACCGTCGTGAAGGGGGACGAGAGCAAGCTCGAGCCCGCGCTGCGGACGGCGGCGATCCGCGCGCTGGCGCTGCTGCCGCTGCGCGAGAGCATCGAGCTGATCGTCGAGGTCTGGGGCAAGGAGAAGGACTCGCGGGTGCTCGAGGAGTGCCGGGCGGCGCTCGCGGATGCGGTGCCGGGCGGCTCGCCGGACCACGCACGGGCCTACCTGCGCGCGCGGCCCTTCGCGAGCTACTACGACCTGCTCCGGGAGGTCGCGGGGGCGCGAAGCCGCGACCTCGAGAGGCTCTCGAAGTATGTCGACATCGCCTTCCGCAACGCGACGGCGCGGGAGGCCTTTCTCGCGCTGGGCGAGAGCAATCCGCTGATCGTGACCCGGGCGGCGGAGCGCATCTTCCAGCTCGCCGAGCAGATCGAGGCGAGCGCGGATGCGGCGGCGCTGCTCGGGATGACGCCGGAGGAGTTCGCGCGGGGGGCGTTCGACGCCTTCGTCCGGGAGCAGAGGAACGGCGCCGTCCAGCGGGTGATCGCGCTCTTGGCGGAGAGCCTCGCGCGCCTGAGCCGCGGGAACGCGAAGGCGCCGCTGCGTCCGGCGGTGGTCCCGGTGACCGAACTCGTGGACGCCGTCGGGCGTCTGGCCGCGAGTCCGGCGGACTGGGAAGAGGCGGGGCGCGCCTGCGTCCGGCTGCTCGAGGAGTTGGGCGAGCCGGGCGTGCGCGTGCTCGCCCGCTTTGCCGGCGACGCGGGCAGCGCGGATGTCCGCATCCGCGCGATCACGGCGATGCGGAGCTGTGCGCGCAAGCCCGACGCGGGCTCGGTGCGCGAGTTCATCGGACGCCAGCTTGCCGAGCGGCTCGAGCGGGAGAGGGACGCGGCGGTGAGGAGCCGCATCCTCTTCGCGATGTGCGACGCGCCGGTCACCCAGGCGATCGAGCCGATCCGACGCCTGCTTCGCGAGGAGGGCGGCGTCCCGCTCAGCGACGCGGACGCCGGCTGGTGCATCGAGATCCTCCGCTCCGTCCGGACGCCGGAGGCGCTGGCATCGCTCTTCGAGTTCACCGCCCCCGGCGGCGCGCCGCCGAGGCTCTGGCTCCTGGCCGCCTCCGAAGGACTGGTCAAGCGACTCTCCGGCTCCGGCGAGGACGCGGCGATCCTCGATCGCCTCCGGATGATCCTCCGTGCCGCGGAGGTGGGACTTGAGCCGCGCGCCGCCCTGTTGGAACGGATGGGGGAGTCCGGCGTCCGGGTGATCCATCCTCTCTTGGGCGAGATCGCGCGCGACGAGGTGCTCGACGCCACGCTACGCAAGGCGGCCTCTGCCGCCCGCCTCCGTCTCGCCGACCGCCTCACCACGGTGGCCGCCGATGCGTCGCTGCCCACGGGGGACCTCGAGGTCGCCGCTCGGATCCTCGTCGAGGAGTGGCGCGGCGGGGCCGACGCGACGCGGGTGGAGGTCTTGGCCCGCGCCATCGTGCAGGCGGGCGAACTCGGAAAGGCCGCGGTGGGCCCGGCGCGCTACCTCGTGGCCCGCCTCGCCGACCGGGAGGGGGCGGAGATCGACGCGGTGCGCAAGCTCTACCGCTCAGGGCTGGAACGGGCACTCGATGACAGGCTCGCGCCCGAATTCGAGCGCGAGATGCTGGTCCGCTTCCGGGCCATCCTCCGCCAAGGCACGGTCTCCGGTGAGACGGCCGAGCGCTTCGTGAACGCATCGAGGCGCCTCGCCTCCCTGACCGACAGCGACCGCGAGCAGGCCCTCGGCTTTTGGGTCGACGCCGTCGAGTTCATGATCGATGCGGGGGACCGCCCGAAGGCGCAGAAACTCGCTGACGAGATGCCGAGGGAGGGGGGGCTTCCCCCGGCCATCGCGACGCGTCTCGAACAGGCGCTTTCCAGGCGCGAGTCCCTCACGCCGGGAGGCGGCTGAGTCGCGCCCGTCCGCTCGCGCGGCCGCCGGGTCGCGTCCCGCCGTCCCTTGACAGGCGCCCGCTCCCGCCTACGCTCAGTCCCCGCGCGGCGGGGTAGCTCAGCTGGTTAGAGCACAGGATTCATAACCCTGAGGTCGACGGTTCGAGTCCGTCCCCCGCTACCAGAAACCCGGGGGGCGGGGCTCCCCGGGCTTCTGCTAGGAGGAGGGGGGCACCTGGGGCGTCGAGGAGGCGAACCACTCGTAGGTGAGGCGGATTCCCTCGCGCAGGCTCGTGCGGGCCCTCCAGCCGAGCGCCTGGATACCCGCGACGTCGAGAAGCTTGCGGGGGGTGCCGTCCGGCATCGCCGGATTGAAGTGGAAGGTCCCTTGGTAGCCCACCACCTCCGCCACCAGCGACGCGAGGTCGCGGATCGCCATGTCCTCTCCCACGCCGACGTTCAGGAAGGTCCGACCAGGCCCCGCGTCGAAGTGGCGCATCAGATGGAGGAGGGCGTCCGCCAGGTCGTCGACGTACAGGAATTCCCGTAGCGGTGTTCCGGTGCCCCAGAGTTCGACCGTGGGCTGACCGCGGAGGCGTGCCTCGTGGAACTTGCGGATCATCGCCGGCAGCACGTGGCTGGACGCCAGGTCGAAGTTGTCCCGCGGCCCGTAGAGGTTGGTCGGCATGGCCGCGATGAAGTTCGTGCCGTATTGCCGGTTGTAGCTTTCGCACATCACGATCCCGGCGATCTTCGCGATCGCGTAGGGTTCGTTGGTGGGCTCGAGGGACCCCGAGAGCAGATACTGCTCCTTCATCGGCTGCGGCGCGCGCTTCGGGTAGATGCACGAACTCCCCAGGAAGAGCAGCTTCTTCACCCCATGGCGGTGGGCGGCATCCAGCACGTGCGTCTCGATCTGGAGGTTGATGCGGATGAAGTCGGCCGGAAACGCGTTGTTGGCATGGATCCCGCCGACCTTCGCCGCGGCGAGGAACACGTACTCCGGGCGCGTCTCCGCAAAGAAGCGGTCCGTCGCGTGCGCGTCGGTGAGGTCGAGCTCCTCGGCGGTGCGCATCGTGAGCCGGTCGAAACCCTCGCGTTCGAGCCGCCGGACGATGGCCGAGCCCACCAGGCCGGTGTGCCCCGCCACGTAGATGCGCGCGTCTCTCTCCATGCTCTCCTCCCAGATCCGATCTCCGTCGAGGGACGGGTCGGTAATACTGCAACGGAAGGGGGCCAAGTCAAGGCGTGTCGCCGACGCAGCCGGATCGAGCCCCGCCGCGCGACCCGCGAGCGGTCGCGCCGCCGCGACACGGCCCGGACGCGCTAGGCGGTGCGAAAGAAGACGCCGTCCACTTGCAGAAGTCTACCCGTCCGGTCGTCGCAAAAGCCCGGCTCCAGCGAGCAGAGGTGGAGCCCGTGGGCCGCCAGGAACTCGATCACCTCCATCCAGAGAGTCTGGTCCGCGTACAGCGGGATCAGCGAGAGCTCGGCCTGCACTCCGACGATCTCGGCAAGCCTCTCCCCGGCACCCCTCAGCACCTCGATCTCGAAGCCCTGCGTATCGATCTTCAGGAAGGGGCGCTTCGCGCTCACGCAGACGGCCTCGAACAGCCCCTCGAGGCGCTTCACCTCCACCGATTCGTAACCCACGGGGGTCGCGTACGGCGCGGCCTGCATGTGCGCCGGCAGCATTTCGCGTAGCGAGCTGCTGTCCCGATTGCCGGCGATCTGCAAGGGTGCGTGCCCCTCGACATTGCCCAACGCGCAGGGGTAGACCGCCACGAAGGGGTCGGTGCGCGCCCACGCTTCCAGCTCCCGGAGCGACGAGGCCAAGGGCTCGAAACAGGCCAGGCGGCCCTTGTAGCCGAGCCGCCTCAGCGAGCGCGCGTAGCCGCCATGGGCCGCCCCGACGTCCAAGACGATGTCGACTTCGTACTTCTCGAGGAGACGGGCGCGCCGTCGCGGGATGTTGTCACGGCTGGAGGTGGCGAGAACGTCGTAGCCGAGACGCGCCATCAGCGATCGGGCGAGAGAGCGGATCCGGTGGGGCACCCGTACGAACATGATCCAGCCTGGGCGGTGATCCCCCGCACGCCGCGAGCAGTGTCCCAGACCCTCCAACTCAAGTCAACGGAGACGCGACGCCCGCAGGGCGAAGCGTCGATGGCCCCGCGCGTGTTCCGGACGGCCACGCCCGCCGCGCCGCCGCGCACCTCCCCGGCGCATCCGTCACTCGTGGTGGTCAAAGGAGGTGTAGCCGTGCTTCCGGACGAGCGCGTCGCGCTCCGCCTCGCGCAGGTCGCTCACGGCCATCTCCTCGACGAGGGCCGCGAAGCTCTTCTTCGGCTTCCAGCCCAGCTTCGCGTGCGCCTTGCTCGCATCGCCGAGCAGCGACTCGACCTCCGTGGGACGGAAGTAGCGCGGGTCGACCGCGACAATCACCCTCCCTGCGGCATCCCGCGCCTTCTGGTCCACGCCGGCGCCTTCCCAGCGCAGCGCGAGCCCGAGCACGCGGGCGGCATGGTCGATGAATTCGCGCACGCTATGCTGCTTGCCGGTCGCGATGACGAAGTCGTCCGGTTCGCTTTGCTGCAGCATCAGCCACTGCATTTCGACGAAGTCCTCGGCGTGCCCCCAGTCGCGCTTCGCGTCGAGGTTGCCCAGGTAGAGGCAGTCCTGGAGGCCGACCTTGATGCGCGCGAGCCCGCGCGTGATCTTGCGCGTCACGAACGTCTCGCCGCGCAATGGGGACTCGTGGTTGAAGAGGATTCCGTTGCAGGCGAAGAGGCCGTAGGCCTCACGGTAGTTGACGGTGATCCAGTAGGCGTAGAGCTTCGCAACGGCGTAAGGAGATCGGGGGTAGAAGGGCGTCTTCTCGGTTTGCGGGGTCTCCTGGACGAGCCCGTAGAGTTCGGAGGTGGAGGCCTGGTAGAACTTGGTGGTCTCCTTGATTCCCAGGATCCGGATCGCCTCGAGGATCCGCAGGGCGCCCAGGGCATCCGAGTCCGCGGTGTACTCCGGGGCCTCGAACGAGACCGCCACATGGCTCTGCGCGGCCAGGTTGTAGATCTCGTCGGGCCGGACCGCCTGGATCACCCGGATCAGGCTGGTCGGATCGGTCATGTCGCCGTAGTGCAGCGTGAAGCGGCGATCCGGGTCGTGGGGGTCTTGATAGAGGTGGTCGATGCGCTGCGTGTTGAAGAGCGACGTCCTCCGCTTGATCCCGTGGACCTCGTATCCCTTGCCGAGCAGGAATTCGGCAAGATAGGAGCCGTCCTGGCCCGTGATTCCGGTGATGAGCGCTACCTTTGACACGGCCTTCTCCTCGCGGCCATGCGGTCAGCCGAGCAGACGCCGCAGCGCGCGCAGCGCAGGCTGCGGCGTCAGGTGTCCCATCAGCCGATGCAGCGGCCGCAACCAGGGATTGAGTTCCGGCAGGCGATACCAGCGACTGCGGATGTGCTCGTAGGTCAGCGCACGCTTGACCGCCCCGTTCTCGAGGAGGTGCGTCGCGTCTCCCAGCGTGAAGTAGCGCTTGTCGCTGCCGATGAGCAGCTCGTTGGCCGCGACCTCCGGCCCCTTCCATTTCTTGCCGTCCTGAGTCGAGCCGCTCTTCGGCGACAGGTGGGAGTAGTCGTGGTTCTGGTGAACGACGGTGATCGCACCTGTCGCATCGACCATCCGGAACCCCAGGCGCCGCGCGTGATAGATGAACCAGCAGTCCCAGCCGGGGCGGCCCACCCCGAACGGCGGGATGTCGAGGAGCCTGGGATCCCGCCAGAAGATGAAAAAATCCGAGCCGTACGGGCCGTGGAGCCGCCCGTGGGTGCCCAGCCGGGCACGGAGTTTCGCCTCGGCATCCGGCGCGTTGAAGTCGATCCGCTCCTCCACGTCGAGGTCCCATCGCTGACCGGCGACCACGGTCTTGCGCCAGCTCACGGTGCGGATCGCCTCCGCCAGATCGGGGAGGAAGATGATGTCGGCGTTGACGAAGCAGAGTACCTTCGCGCGACTGCGTGCCGCTATGGTGTCGAAGGCGGACTTCAGGATGGGCGTTCCGTAGCTGTTCCGCTCGATCTCGGGTACCCAGGTCGTGCCGGTCTCTTTGGCCACCTCCTCCACGCCGGGGTCGTCGCCGCAGAGGTAGATCTCGCAGCCGAGGCGCTTCCAGCTCTCCACGGCATTCGTCTGGATGACGCCGGTGTGCCCCTTGAAGGCTTTCGGGATCGTAAAGAGGGCAAACATCGTCATCTCCGGCATCCGGCAGGCCTTGCGACATGCTCCCATGTCGGAGTCCGCCTCACCACCCCGTGAAGGGAGCTCACGCAGGGGGGACGATCCAGGGCCGCCTCATCCGCACTCATCACTAGATAGATCGGGTCGGCACCGGGAAGGCCTGAACTTGAGCGGGATCGCACCGGGGAAGCGAGCGGGGCGCGGCAAGCGCCCCGGCGGATCCTGGGTTAGGGGGCGCCCAGAAGTGCGATCCGCGCTGCGGGGCTGCGATCACCGCCGTGGCCCCGGGGGTGGCGCATCGAAGGGGCGGGAGGTCCCGGCAATTCCGGACCCGCGGCGGCTGTGGTCCAATTGCCGCCGATGTTGAGCTTCAGGATCGTGCGCTGGACCGAACTCGATAGCGCGGTGAGGGCCGCGTGGGGGCTATTGGTCGACCGCCTCGGCGCCAACCCCACGCAGCACCCGGACTGGCTCGAGACGGTGCTTGCGAGCCACGGCGCGATCGAGGGGGCTTGCGTGCTCATCGCGGAGCAGGGGGGGGAGGTTGTCGGCCTCGTGCCCTTCCGTCGCCGTTGGGGTCGCACCTTCCGCCTCCCCGTCCGCCAGATCGAGCCGCTGACCAATCTCGTCTCCTATCACGCCCGGATCCTCGGGGAGGGTTGCGAAGCCGCCCTGCTGGAGCACCTGCTGGCCCGCAAGGCGGCGGGCTCGTGGCACATCTTCTCGATGGGAAGCGTCGTCGAGGGGGGGGCGACGCACCGGGCGCTCGCCGAGTTCGCGCGGCGCTCCGGCTCGGTCCTCCTCGAGACGGCCGCCGAGCAATCGCCCTTCATGCCCGTGACTCAGGACTGGCCCACGTTCTATCGCACGAAGAACACGAAGTTCCGCAACAACCTCCAGCGCTCCGCGCGGCTCGTGAACTCCGCCGGGGAGGTGACGGTGCGCTGGTACACCGCTGCGAGCGATGCGGAAGCGCTGCTGGAGGCGATCCTGGCCGTGGAGGGAGAGAGTTGGAAGTCGGCCGCCGAGGTCGACATCGGCGGGCGGCAGCACGAAACCGCCTACTACCGGGCGCTCCTTCCGCTGCTTGGCCGGCGGGGATCCCTGCTCGCCAACGTGCTCTTCCTCGAGGGCAGGCCCATTGCGTACTGCCTGCTCTGCGTCTGGAACGGCTGGGCCGGCTTCTTGAAGAACACCTACGTCGATCAGTACAAGTCGCTGGGGGCCGGCGCGCACCTGATCCACCTCGTGCTGGAGCGGGCGTTCGCCGCCGGGGCCCGCGAAATCGACTTCCTCGGAGACGCGCTCTCCTACAAGCTCGCGTGGACTCCCGAGGTCCGATCCCATGTGCATGTGACGCTGCACTCGCGCGCCCCGCTCGCCCGGCTCATCGGCCACTTGCAGCAGCGCCGTCTCGCCGCAAGGGCGCCGGCGGGCACACCGGCGCCCTCGGCTGCCGCCGCCCAAGAGGGCCGCGAGTGACGCAAGTCGCCTCCGCCGACGCAGGCGGCGGCGCCGCCTCCCTTCGGCTGCTCGACTCGGCGACCCTTCGCCGCCGGCCGCTCGCCCGGCCTCGCCCCCTCACGGCGGAGGCAGCGCCGTCGAGCTAAAGAGGAGGGCGGCAGGGGTCGATGAGGTCGATGAGGTATTCCACATGAGCACTCTGAAGCGCGCGGCGGTCCCCGGTCTCCTGTTGGCGCTGCTGCTGGCGGTGCCGGCGCTTTCGCAGGGCGACGGCGAGTCCCTCGCCCACGAGGTCGCCAAGCTGAAGGCGCAGGTGGCGAATCAGGAGGAGATGCTGAAGATCCTCTCCGACCACCACGCCAAGCAGGCCGCCGAGGCGGCGGCGCTGGTCAAGGCGATCACGGTTGCGGAGAAGCAGGGGGTGCTGATGCCCGCGCCGAACGTCGACGCGAAGCGGACCATGCTCCAGGCGCTCGCGCGCTACGCCCTCGTAGCCTCCGGCGGGGTCGCCCCGCCCGCGGAAGCGGCCTCCAAATAGGTGGTCGCCCGCACGAATCCGGTCTAATCTCCGGATCGTGAGCGACGACCTGCGACAGAACCGCCTCGACAAGCGCGCGCGCCTCGTCGCGCGCGGCGTGCATCCCCACCCGGAGCGCTTCGAGCGCACGCATACCCTCGCCGAAGCACCCGCGCTGCCCGACGGGACGGAGGGCGTCGCGCTCGCCGGGCGCCTCGTCGCGGTGCGCGCCTTCGGCAGGCTGACCTTCGCCCATCTGCAAGACGCGCGCGGGCGGATGCAGATCGCGCTCGAGCGCGGCGGGGTCGACGAGGCGACCTGGGAGATCTTCCACGACCTGCTCGAGCGGGGGGATTTCGTGGGGGCTCGGGGGGCGATCTTCACGACGAAGAAGGGGGAGCGCACGCTGCGGGTCGCCTCGCTGGTCGTGCTCGGCAAGGCGCTGCTTCCGCTGCCGGAGAAGTGGCACGGGCTCAAGGACACCGAACTGCGCCAGCGCCGGCGCTACCTCGACCTCGTGATGAGCGACGAGAGCCGCGAGCGCTTCCGGACCCGGTCGAAGGTCGTCTCGGCGGTGCGCCGCTTCCTCGAGCGGCACGGGTTCGACGAGGTCGAGACGCCGGTCTTGCAGACGCTGCCCAGCGGCGCCGCGGCGCGTCCCTTCGTCACGCGCCACAACGCGCTCGACCTCGACGTCTACCTGCGCATCGCTCCCGAGACCTGGCTCAAGCGTCTCGTCGCGGGGGGGTACGACCGCGTCTTCGAGTTCGCGCGCTGCTTCCGCAACGAGGGCATGGACCCGAGCCACTTGCAAGACTTCACGATGCTCGAGTACTACTGCGCCTACTGGAACTGGGAGGACAACCTCCGGTTCACCGAGAGTCTCGTGCGCCACGTGCTCGCGGAGGTCCGCGGCTCGCTCCGTCTCTCGTGGCGCGGACGGGAGATCGACTTCTCGGGGGAGTGGCCGCGCCTCGACCTGGGCACGCTGCTGCGGGAGCGGACCGGCGTCGACGTCGAGGCGCATCCGACCGCGGACGGACTCCGCGCGGCGATCCGCGCGAAGGGCATCGCGATCGAGCGGGCGGAGGCGCTCGGGCGGGGCAACCTCGTCGACGCGCTCTACAAGGCGACGGTGCGCGACGAACTGATCCAGCCCTGCTTCCTGACCGGGATTCCCGCCGACACGCTGCCGCTCGCCCGGCGCAACGACGGCCGGTCGCAGATCGCCGACTGCTTCCAGCTTCTCGTGAACGGCTGGGAGATCGTCAAGGCCTACAGCGAACTCGTCGACCCGATCGAGCAGCGGCGCCTCTTCGAGGAGCAGGAGGTCGCGCGCCGCGGCGGCGACGAGGAGGCGATGCCGCTCGACGAGGACTTCCTGCTCGCGATGGAGTACGGCATGCCGCCCATCAGCGGGTGGGGGATGGGCATCGAGCGCTTCTGTGCGTTGCTGACGGGGGCGGACTCCCTGCGCGACGTGACCCTGTTTCCGTTGCTGCGGCCCGAGGCCGCAGCAACGGAAGCCCATGGGGGGGGCGGGGGGGTGGCGGAAGAGGCCGCCGCGTTCGGCATGGACCGCAAGGCGGCGATGGCGCTCTTCCGGGAGCATGTGCGGACGGAATACCTGACCAGGCACTGCCTCGCCAGCGCGGCGGTCTGCGAGGCGATCGCGGAGAGGTTCGGCAGGGACCGCGACACCTTCTGGTGCATGGGCCTCCTGCACGACCTCGACTTCGACCGGGTCAAGGAGCCCGACCTCCACACCCGCGAGACCGTCCGCATCCTCGAGCGGCACGGCGTCCGCGATCCGCGGATCCTGCACGCGATCCTCGCGCACAACGCCGAGGGGCTCAAGGACGTCGCCCGGGAGAGCTGGCTCGACTTCGCGCTCTCCTGCGGCGAGAGCATCACCGGCCTCGTGATGGCGTCGGCGCTCGTCCTCCCGGACCGGAAGCTCGCCTCCCTCGATCCCGCCTCGGTCGTCAAGCGGATGAAGAAGAAGGACTTCGCGAAGCAGGTGAGCCGCGAGAACATCCTGCAGTGCGAGCGCATCGGCCTCTCGATCGAGGAGTTCGCGGCGCTCGCCGTGGAGGCGATGCGCAAGATCGCCCACGAACTCGGACTCTGACCGGCACCGCTCGCAGGGACCGTCAGGGGAGCATGCGCCGGACCTGCTCGCTGGCGGGGAGGCCCAAGCTGCGGTCGAGCAGATCGCGCAGCGCGGCGGCCCGCTCGGCCTCGGGGAGGTTGCGCGTGGCGCGCGCCTCGTCGAGGATCGCCCGGTCGGCGGCGTCGAGCAGGCGCTGCGCGTCGCGACAAAGGGTCGTGTCGTAGGTCACATCGAGGAGGCGCTGGACGTGCAGGGCCGCCTCCCGGTAGCCCCCCCGCCCCGACATCGCCTCCGCCTCGCGAAGGCGCGCGCCGGCCGCCTCCCGGGCCGCCCCCTCGGCGAGGAGCAGGAGGCCGTCGAAGGCGGCGGCGCCCGTCGCGTCGCGCTCGGCCCCGAGGCGCTCGGTCAGCAGGCGCACGGCCTTGCCGCCGCGCCCCCAGACCCCCACCCTTCGCAACAGGTCCGGTTCCCCGGCCCCCGCCTCCCGGAGAAGGTCCTCGTGGGCCTTCTCCTGCGCCCGGAGGATCGTCCTGTCGTTGACCTGCACGAAGCAGACGCAGTAGTAGACGAGCGGATCGGCGACCACGCGCGCGGTCGTCTTCGTCCCCTTCGGCGCCGCCCGGGGGGGGGGCGGGGGGGTTCGCGCCGCGCCGACGGCCACTTCGACGCAGTTCGGGTCCGCCGCGCAGAGGCGGAAGGCGGCCTCGCGCACGAAGAAGGTCTCGAACATCGCCTCCTGCGACTCCGCCGCGAGCACGAAGGTGACGACGTGGTTCCAGACCCTGGGCCCGCGGGTGCGGGGGGCGGGCTTCTCGAAGGGTCGCACCGAGGTCAGGTTGGGCCAGGGGTCGCTCGGGCCGGCGTGGTCGCCCGCCCTCGCTCCCTCGCGTTCGAGGTGCTCGAGGGGCCCGCCCAGCGCGCCGAAGCCGTGGACGCGGCGCTGCGCCTCCGCCATCCGGTCCGCGTGCTCGCGCGCCCGGGATGCCACCGCCTCGTTCCACTCCACCGGCGGCAGCGAGAGGCGATTCCTGAATTCGTTCAGCCGGGTCCGGAAGTGCTTCTCGATGAGGCGCGGGTGGTGTTCCCGGGGCGTCGGCGCACCCGTGGGGGGCGGCAGCATCTCCTCGCGCTCCCCCCGGGGCGTGCCGTGCCAGACGGTGAACTGCGCGGCGCTCTCGTACGAGTTCTCCTTCCGGACCATGATTTCGATCCGGTAGGGTCCGACGCCCTCGTCGAATCTCACCTCGAAGGTGAAGTCGTAGGGCCCGATCACGTTGTCACGGTTGAGGTAGGTCTTGCCGTTCGGGGCGATCAGGATCAGCTCCGGAGTGCGGTAGGCGCCCTTGACGGTCCCCTTCAGGGTCAGCTTCTCCCCGCGGCGCACCTCCCTCGGGAACTCGTCGATCGCGGCGACCTTGGAGTTGAACTCCTCCCCCGCCCGCGCGAGCGAGGCGGCCAAGAGGGCGATCGCGAGCACCCGTAGGCCCATCGTCCCCAGTGTAGCGGCAGGTGCGCGCCTCCCGGACGGGCTTCCCTTTGTCGGGGGAAGGGGGTACGAATGGGGGGGCATGGGTTCGCAGGAGCGTCGTGCGCATGATCGCGTCCCCGTGCGCCTGCCGGTGCGGGTTCGCATCGACGGCGGCGAGGAGTTCGAGGGGCTCGTCGAGAATCTCGGCAGCCTCGGCGCGCTCGTATCGACGACCGACCTCGAGGCGCGCTTCGACATCGGCGACCAACTCGAGCTGGAGATCGAAAGCGGGGAGGGGGGCGGGGGAGGGGTGGTGCACACCGGAGGCGTCGTCGTCCGCCTCGAGCAGGAGTTCACCGGGGGCGAGATCCGGCGCTCCTTCGCCGTCCGGTTCGACAGCGCGATCGACTAGGGCCGGTCGCGGCAACCGAGGCCCTGCCACCTCGCGCGGCCAACCGGACCCGCACAGGTTCCTAGCCGTCGGCCGCCGCGAGGAGACGCACGTGGATCTCGACGGGGTCTTGGCCCTCGCCCTTTCGGAGCACGAAGGCGAGGTCGAGCGGTCCGCCCAGCAGGTCCTCGTGGTCCGCCTGGCCGAAGGCGACCGCCCGGACCGAAGTCCTCTCGCTCGCCGCGTAAAAGACGAGGTGGGCGCCCTCGGGGCCGACGCGTCGCGGGCGCCCCGCCGCGCGAACGCCATAGGCGCAGAAGAGGGGCTCCTCGTTCCCGGCGCCGAAGGGGCCGAGGGAGTCGATCTCCGCCGAGAGCGGCGCGCTGATCGCGTCGACCGGCAGTTCGGCGTCCACCTCCCGCGGACCTTCGGGACCGCTCCCCTGCTCCGAGACGGCGCGCAGGAAGGCCTGCCGGAAGAGGTCGATCCGGTCGGCGCGCAGCGTGAAGCCCGCGGCGAAGGCGTGGCCGCCGTGCGTGAGCAGGTGTTCGTCGCACCGCGCGAGCGCCTCATGGAGCCGGACACCGCCGAAGGAGCGCGCCGAGCCGCGCGCCTCGGCGCCCTCGACGGCGATCAGCGCGGTGGGTCTCTTGCACGTCTCCGCGACGCGGGCGGCGACAATGCCGATGACTCCCGGGTGCCACGAGGCGTCCCCGAGAACGATGGCCGGATCGTCCTGCTGCGCAAGCGTGCGGGTCGCCCGGTCGAGAGCCTCGGCCGACTGCCGGCGATCGAGGCGTTGGCGAGCGCGGTTGCCCTCCTCGAGGGAGCGGGCGAGCGCCGCCGCCTCCGCGGCGTCCTCAGACAGGAGCAGGTCGAGCGCCGCCTGGGCCGAGCCCATCCTCCCGGCGGCGTTGATCCGGGGCCCGAGGCGGAAACCGACATCGGAGGTCCGGATGCGCCGCCCCTCCACGCGGGAGACGGCGAGCAGCGCCCGCAGCCCCGCATGGCGTGTCGTCTCGAGCGCGAGCAGCCCCATCTGCACGATGCTGCGGTTCTCGTCCCGGAGCGGGACGACGTCGGCGACCGTCCCGATCGCCACCGTCGCGAGCAGGTCGGGGAGCAGCGCCTTGAACTCCGGCGCCTCGAGCCGCCCCATCCTGCGGGCCAGCGCGAGGCCGAGCTTGAGCGCGACGCCGCACCCCGCGAGCCCCGCGAAGGGGTAGCCCGATCCCGGTCGCTTCGGATTGAGGAAGGGGCAGGTGGGCAGACGCTCCCCCGTTTCGTGGTGGTCGGTGACGATCATCCGCTGCCCGAGGGCCTCGGCCTCCGCGATCGCGTCGGCGCGGGTCGATCCGTTGTCCACGGTCACGACGACGCCGCACCCCTCCGCCCGCAGCCGCGTCAGCGCGTCCGGATTGAGGCCGTAGCCGTCCTCGACGCGATGGGGGAGAAAAGGCCGCACCTTTGCCCCGAGAAAGGCCAGGATGCGCGTGAGCACCGCCGTGCCGCAGACCCCGTCGACGTCGTAGTCCCCGTAGACGGCGATCCGATCCCCCCGCCCGATCGCCTCCCGGAGGATCGCGCAGGCCCGCTCCTCGTCTTCGAGCAGCGCGGGATCGTGCAGCGGCAGCCCCCCGGGCCGCAGGAAGCGCCGCGCCTGCTCCGGCAGCGCGATGCCGCGACCGATCAGCACCGAGGCGGTGACCGGGTGGATCGAGAGTTCGCGCGAGAGGCGCGCGGCGGCGGCGGCATCGACAGGGCGCGGCAGGAAGCGACGCACCTACCCACCTTAGCACCGCCTCCCGACTGCGGTTGACAGGAGAGCCCCTCCTTGCGAATGTCCCCCCATGCCGAGCGGCCGAGGCCTCGACCTCCCGCCCCCCGCGGACACCGGGGAACCCGTCGACTCCCGCCGGCGCCTCGTCACGGAGCGGCTGCGGGCGGGTGCGAGCCTCGCGGGTCTCGACCTCTCGGGACTCGCCTTCCGCCAGCCCGACCTGCCCCCGGGCCCCCTCGACTTCCGCGGCGCGATGCTGCGCGGCACCACCTTCGAGAGCGGCGACCTGAGCGACGCCGCCTTCGCGGAGTGCGACCTCAGCGGCGCGGCCTTCCGGAACGTGAACCTGATGCGCGCCGACTTCGCGCGCGCGTCGGCAAGGGGGGCGCTCTTCGCCGACGTGAACCTCGCCTATGCGCGCTTCGCCGGCAGCGATCTGCGCGGCGCGCTCTTCTTCGACGCCAACATGGCCGACATCTCGTTCAAGGAGGCCTCCCTCGAGGGCGCCGAGGTGGAGGCGATCCGCCTCACGCTGAACGGGGCCACCCACGTGCTCGGCCTCAAGGAGGCGCTGCGCACCCTCGCCGGCGAGGAGTCCTATCCGCTCATCGCCGGGATCAGCGGCGACGCGTTCTGGCTCAGCTATCTGCTCCGCACCCGCGACCTGAACTGGGGCGGCTTCTCGAAGGACGTGCTCTCCCGCGGGCTTTCGAACTTCGGCTTTCGCTGCCACTTCCTCGACGAGGTCGATCCCTCCGCCGCCTGGGAGGCGCTCACCGCGGCGCTCGCCCGCGGCGACACGGTCATCACGCCGCTGCACGTCTCGGCGGCCACGGTGCTCGGCAGCGGCTTCGGCGGCGCCGAATGGGTCTTCGTGAGCGGCATCGACCGCGGGGAGGTGCTCGTCCATTCGCTGCTCGGCGACGCGATCCGCTTCCCGCCTCCGCGCTTCCGCCAAGGATGGTGCCAACAGCACCCGCTGGAGGAGGCGGCCTTCGACGCCCCGGTCATCTATGCGATGTGCGTCGTCGGGCCGCGGGTGCGGACGCCGCAGCGCGGGGAGTCGATCCGGGAGGGGCTGCGGGGAGGGATCGAGATCCTGACGCTGCCGGCGAACGAGCGCTTCGTCTTCGGCTTGGATGCATACGCGCAGATGGAGCGCGATCTCGAGTCGAACATCGGGCCGGAGGACCTCGCGCCCGACGAGGCGCGCCGCTTCCTCCCCTGGCTCGGCCTCGGGCTCCTCCACCACCACGGTTCGCGCTGGGCGATCCGCGATTTCCTCGCGGAGGTGCTCTCCCGCGGCGACTTCGCCGGGGCGGACCGGACGGCCATCGCCGAGGCGCACGACCTCTACGCCGCCTGCTGCGCCGACCTCGAGCGGCTCGTCGGGCTCCTGCCGTGGACCTTCGGCGGCGCCGACGCGCGGGGGCGCGCGGCCGCCATTCGCGAGTACCACGAGAACCGCGGCGAGGCGGGCGACCTGCTCCGGGCGGCCGCGGCGCGCGAGCGCGACGCCCTCGAACGGTTCCGGGCGGTGGTTGAGCCCCGATAGCCGCCCGGTCGATAGGAGGGAGGATGCGCCCCCTCCTCGTCGCGCTGCTGCTGCTCGCCCCCTTCGCGGCCGCGGAGGATCTCGTCCACCTGCGCCACGGCGGGACGCTCTCGGGCAGGATCGTCGCGGAGCGGGCCGGGGCGGTCGTGCTGGAGATCGGCGCCGGGCGGGTGACGGTGCCGAGGGATCGCATCCGGCTGGTCGAGCGCCTCGCGTCGCCGCGCGGCGCGGGCCGCAGGACCGTCGAGCGGGACGAGTGGTCGCTCGTCCACCACGGCGGCGACGTCGTCGGATGGCGGCGGGTCGTCCACACCGCACGGCCCGGCGCGATCCGGGTCGAGGAGCAGACGGTCTTCTTCCGGAGCGGGGAGAGCGAGGAGATCGACATCCGCCGCGTCGAAGTCGAGGACGAGGCGGGTCGTCCGGTCGAGTTCCTCCACATGGAGCGGTACGGCTCGCGGATGGAGGTCGTCAGCGGCGAGGCAAATGGCGCGGGCGCCTTCGTGCAGGTGCGCCGCGACGGGACGCTCGAGAACCGCTCCCTCGAACTGCCGCAGGGGTGGAGGCTCGCGCTTCCCGCCTGGTCGCGCTTCCTCGCCACGGCGGACGATGGCGAGATCCGCACGATCCTCGCGCTCGACCCGCGCACGCTGCGCATGCAGGAGTTCGTGATGCGGCGCCAGCCCGACCGCGCGGCGCCGGCAGTGGCGGACCTCCGTCCCTGCCGGGCCATCGAGCTGACCAGCGCGTGGAGGAGCGCGCGCGCCTTCTACCGCCCGGGGGAGGGGGCCGTCGCGGAGGAGCTCAATGGACCGACGTTGATCGCGCGGCGCGCGAGCCGCGCCAAGGTCGAGTTGGCGCGCCGCGCCCACGCGCCCCCGGACCCCCTGACCGTCGAGCGGTTGCAGCGACACCCGCTGCAGCGGGCGGCCTCCTCCCCCGCCACCTGCTTCCATCTGTCCGCCGGGCTCGCCATCACACCCCCGGAGGGCGGCTGGGTCGCCGAGGCGCGGGGGGCGGGCGCCACCGGGCGCCTGCTCGCGTTCGAGAAGATCGAGCACTTCGCCTCCTTCGAACTCTTCGCCTATCCGGCGGAGCCCTCCCTCGCGCCCGCGGATTGCCTTGCGCGCGCTCTTCGGCGACTCCGGCTCGCCGCGACCGAGGCGACCTGCGTGGGCGGGCCGGAGGAGCGGCAGGTCGCGGGCCGGCCGGCGCTCGTCCAGCAGGTGCGGACGCTCCATCGGGGCGAAGATCTCTGCTGCCTGCTCGCGGTCATCCCCGCGCAGGGCCGCTACATCGTGGCCGTCGGCGCGGCCCCCGAACGCTACTGGCCCCGCGCCGCGCCTGCGATCGCCGAGTTCCTGCGGACTCTCGAACTCGCGGATTGAGGGCGGGCCGGTCCACGGCCCGCTCGCGAACGCCCCTCCTCCCCGGCTCCACGGCCGCAGCGCCGGTCACCGGCTGCACGGGGAACCCGCCCGCCGTCGGCGAGGCGTCGAGCGGCAGCGGCGCCCCGATGCGATACGAGGAGGGATGGCGGATCCGGCACCGCTCCGCGGCGAGAGGTGCTCCCGCGTCCGGCGGACGCCGGCGCCGCGATGCTCGAAGCCGACGCGGAGGCGGCGACGCTACCGGAAGCGGCGCTTCCGATGCGAGATCGGCTTGCTCGGCCGGACGTCGGCGCGGGTCTTGCGCGGCGGCTCTTCCGCCGCGACCGGCGGGCGCATGATCGGGATCGGCTTGAATCCCACGGAGGCGAGGTAGTCGCCCAGCGACTTCACGATCTCGCCGGGGTGCTGGTAGCGGAGGTCGCGATCCTTCGCCATCATCTTCTCGATGTGATAGTGCACGTGCGGCGAGATGTTGATCGCCTTCAGGCGGTCGCTCTTGAGCGACTGCATGATCTGCTTGCTCATGACCTCGAAGTCGTCGTCGCCGCTGAAGGGCACTTCGCCCGTGACCATGTGGTAGAGCGTCACGCCGAGCGAGTAGATGTCGCTGCGGATGTCGAGGTCCTCGACCCCCTTCGCCTGCTCCGGCGAGATGTAGCCGACGGTGCCGACGGTCGTCCCGGCGCTCTCCTCGGGGTTCTCCTCGGCGGTGAGGCGGCAGAGGCCCAGGTCGATCAGCTTCACCTTCCAGAGGTCGTCCGCGAGCATGTTCCCGGGCTTGATGTCGCGGTGGATGATCCCCTTGCCGTGCAGATAGGAGAGCGCGGAGGCGATCTGCTGCGTGATGTACAGCGCGAGCGGCCCTTCGAGCCGCTCGCGGCGGTCGATCAGGTCGAGCACCGTCGGCCCGTCCACCCACTCCATCGACAGGAAGCGGAACCCGTTGAGCTTGCGCACCTCGTACCCGCGCACGATGTTCTCGTGGCGCAACTTGCAGAGGAGATGGGCCTCCCGCATGAAGCGCTTGCGCGGCTTGGCGAGCAGCTCCTGCTCGGGGTGGAGGACCTTGACCGCCACCGGGAGGCTCTTCGGCTTGTAGATGCCGCGGTAGACGCGCGCGGAAGCGCCGTCGCCGGTGTGCTCCGTCAGCTCGTAGTCGGGGAAAGGCTGGATGCGCTCGAGCTGCTCTTCGGCGAAGCTCTCGATCGAATCGGCGGGCAGGAGCCCGCGCTCGACGAGGATCGCGACGAGGGAGCGCACGCTTCCCTCGGTGAGGAGCCTGCCCTGATGGCTCAGCGCCCCTTGGATCTCCTCCTGCGACACGAGCCCGTTGCGGAAGAGGAGGGAGGCGATCTCGATGTCGCGCTTGCTTGCCATGGGCGTCGCGGAGGACCGCTGCGCCTATCGTAGCAAGCGCGGGGTCAGGGGAGCGCGGGTATCATGACGCCGATGAGGCTTGGCAGGTTCCCTTCGACGCCGCGATCCCCGCCGCGGGCGGCCGGGGGCGTCGCCTCGGAATGACGACCTGGTACGAGGACGGCCTCTCGTTCGCGTGCACGCAGTGCGGCAACTGCTGCACCGGATCGCCGGGCTACGTCTGGGTCTCCCCGGAGGAGATCCGCGACCTCGCCGCGTTGCTTGCACTCGACGAGGAGAGGTTTCGCCGCCGGTACGTGCGCCTCGTGCACGGCGTGCCGAGCCTCGTCGAGAAGAGCAGCGGCGAGTGCGTCTTCCTGACGGAGCAGCGGCGATGCGCGGTGCATGCGCGAAAGCCCCGGCAGTGCCTCACCTTCCCCTTCTGGCCGCGCCTGCTCGCCTCGGCGGCGCGCTGGCGGGAGACCGCGGAGCGCTGCCCCGGCATCGGCACCGGGCCCGCCTACTCGCGAGCGGAGATCGACAGGATCCAGGACCGCGCGACCCCCCGGGAGACGCTATGTCGGATGCTTGGCGTGAAGCCCGAGTAGCGCTCGACGCGATCTACGAGGGAGTCGCCGCCGATCTGGCGGCGCGTCCGGGCCTCTTCTGCGAGCTGAGCGGGCGATGCTGCCGCTTCCGGGAGGCGGGTCATCAGCTCTGGCTGACGAGGCTCGAGTACGAGGCGATGGTGGAACGGGGAGGGGCCGGGGAGGGGGGCGGCGACGGCGTCGCCGAGTGCCCGTGGCTCGGCGGCGGGCGGTGCGGCAACCGCGAGGGGCGCGCCCTCGCCTGCCGCACCTACTTCTGCTCCGACGAGGCGCAGGCGAACGCGGTCACCGAGAGCTGGCACGCCGAGATCCGCCGTCTCCACGAGCGCCTCGCGATCCCGTACGACTACCGGCGCCTCTGCGATCACCGGAGCCGGGCGTCGGCGGAGGGCGGTGCGTGAGCCTCGCCCTGCTGCTGCTGGCCCTTTTCGCTCCGGCCCCCGGGTTCGATCGGGTGGAGATCGGCCGGTCGACGGACCAACGGGTGCGCCTCCTGCGCCACCCGAACCCGGCCGTGCGCCAGCGCGCGGCCCAGCTCTTGGGCCACGCGAGCGGCGACCGGGCGCTCGCGGGCCTCCTCGTCGCCCTCTCCGACCGAAGCGCCCTCGTCCGCGCGGCTTCCGCCGAGGCGCTGCTGCGCATCGGCGACGAGCGCTCCGTGCCCTTCCTCGCGCGCCGCCTCCGCGAGGAGTTCACGCCAGCGGTGCTGGAGCCGTTGCTGCTCGCGCTGGCGAGGTGCGGCGGCGGGTACGCGGCGCGGCAGATCGCCCCCTTCCTCGACCACCCCGTGCGCGACGTGCGCGCGGCCGCGGCGACGGCGCTCGGTCGCGTGGGCGACCCCGGCCAGCGCGGCGCGCTCTGGGCGCTGCTGCGCTACGGCACCGACGACCCCGGCATGCGCATCCGCTCCGCGGTGCTCGGCGCCTTCGTCGAGCTGGGCTGGCGGGAGGAGGCGGTGGCGGCGATCGCCGAGCTGGAGGCGGCCGGCGCCCACCGCCACTGGTTCGCCCGCGTCTCGATCGTCTCGGCGGTGGGCCTGCTCCGTCTCCCCGAGCGCGAGGGCTGGCTCAGGGATCTCTTCCTCGCCGACGAGGATCCGCGCGTGGTCGCGGCGGCCGCCTCCGCGCTGGGCCGCCTCGGCTTCCGCGAGGATCTGCTGGCCGCCCTCGACCACCCCGGCCCCGACGTGCGGCGGGCCGCGATCGTGGGCCTCGAGGAGGCGCGCGATCCGCGCGCGGCCGGCCGCGCGCGCCAGTTGCTGTCGAAGGACCCCGACCCCGCGGTCCGGTTCGAGGCGGCCCTCGTGCTGCACCACCTGAAGGCCCCCGACAGCGATCTCTACCTCGTCGACGCGTTGCGCTCCGACAACGCGCTCTACTGGCTGACCGCGCTCGCCGCGCTCGAAGAGAAGCACCCGCGCTCCTTCGGTCGCGATCCGGACGCGTGGGCCGCCTATCTGAGGCGAACGGGGTAGCCGCCCCCCCCGCCCCCTATAATCGCGTCAACTCCATGAGATATCACCTTCGGCGGGGCGCCCTGCTTGCGTTGATCGCCGCCGCGGCGCCCGCCACCACCCTGCCCGACCGTACGACCGCGGACCTTCTTCTCGAAGCGGAACGGGTCTGCTGCCTCTCCTGTGCCACCGTCGAACCCCGGCGGGATCCGAGGACGGGCATCGTCTTCACCCACGTGCGCCTCGACCTGCTCGAGAACCTGAAAGGCCCCGCCCCCTCGTCGACGGTCGAGTTGCGGCTCGTGGGCGGCGAGGCCGATGGCGTTCGCACCGTCGTCCCCGGCATGCCGGTCTTTCGTGCCGGCGAGGAGGCGATCCTGCTGCTCGGCCCCCCGAACGCGCTCGGTCACCCGGTGCTCCTCGATGCGGGACGCGGCGTCGTGCGCCTGCGCAAGGAGAGGGACGGGACGCGCCTGCTCGCAGGCCGCGTCACCGGAGTCGAGTCGCTGGCCGGGAAGCGCCGCGTCTCGCTGGCCGACTTCCGTTACGCGCTCGGCGATCTACTGAAGAGCCGCGGCACGCCGACGGAGGGGGGCAAATGAGCCGTCCGCTCCTCCTGCTGCTCCTGGCCGTGAGCGCCGCAAGCGGCTTCCTGATCTCGAATTCGGCGGTCAACGGTTCGTTCGTGCCGGAGACGGTGCCGGCCAACCGCCGGCCGATCCATCTCCTGGTCGACACCGAGGGGGTGCCCGGCGTCGGGGACCCGCGCGCGGTGACGCAGGACCTGATGAACCAGTGGAACGCGGTGCCGGAGGCGCTCGATGTCTTCGGACTCGCGAGCGCCGGCGGCCCCTACAACGGCGCGACGGTCGGGACGACCTTCGGCGCCTTCACGAACTCGCAGTTCGAGGTGGCGTTCGACGATGACGGCGCGATCCTCACCTTCTTCGGCGTCAGCAACAGCGTGCTCGGCATCACGCTGAAGAGCGTGAGCGCCGCGAGCGGCCAGATGCTCGACTTCCTGATCGTCATCAACACGCGGCCGGGATCCCTCGTGGCGCCGGGGAGCGGCGCCACCACCGAGGAGCTCTTCCGGGCGACGCTGGTCCACGAGCTGGGCCACTGCCTCGGCATCGGCCATTCGCCGGTCGGCATGGCGAACATCAACACCTTCGGCTTCGACGTCGCCGGTCCCGCGCGGATGCCCTCGATGTACCCCTTCCGCCTGCCGGTGCTCCCGCAGGAGGGCGCCACGATCGAGCGCGACGACGAGGCGGCGCTCGCCCGCAGCTACCCCGGCGATACGAGCGGACTCGGTTCGATCTCCGGAGACGTGCGCGCGCTCTCCGGTGCGTTCATCAACGAGATCGCCGTGCGCGCCTTCGGCCCCGGAGCGAGCGGCAGCGAGCACATCGGCATCCTGACCAACGTCGACGGCCGCGACGTCGGCGCCTTCACGATCCCGAACCTCCCCCCGGGGGGCTATCGGGTGATCCTCGAAGCGATCAACGGCCGCGCCAGCGTCGACGAGAACGCGCTGGCCGGCGGCACGAACGCGCTGGGGGGCAACCCGTTCCTCTATGCGCCCGACGAGCGGTGGCAGCCGGGCGATAGCTACGACCCGGCGGTCGACGATCCCTCCGACTTCGCCCTCGTGCAGGTGCGCGCCGGCCGCGACACCGGTTCCGTCCGCTTCGTCCTCGACGCGTCGCCGATCCTCGACGGCCAGGTTCTCGGCCAGACGTTTGCCGCCGGCGACAGTCGCGTTCCGGATCCGGGCGGCGGGTTCCACTTCGGAGACTACTTCGTCTTCCACGGCACGGCGGGACAGATCGCGACGATCACCGCGCTGTCGGCCGGCGTGACGCCGCAGCTCGCGCTGCTGCGCCCGAGCGACCTGGGCGAGGAGGCGCAGGACGCGCCCCTCCTCGGGGGCACCGCGCAGATCTCGCGCGCCCTCTCCCAGACCGGCGTCTACACGATTCTCGTTGCGGCGCGGGCGACGACAGGAAACCCGGGCGGCACCGGCGCCTATACGATCTCGCTCTCCGGTGCGGGGGCCGCGCTGCCGCCGGCGCCCGCCGTCACCGCCGCGGCGATCACCGTCGCCGCGTCGCCGCCGGGCCCGCAGCAGTTCGCGAGTCCCGTCTGCGCGCTGCCGCTGCTCGCGGTGAGGCTCGTGCCGCCAAGCCACGAAGAGCTCTGGGTCGACAGCATCCGCGTGCGCGCGCAGGGGAGCGGCCACGACGTCACCGACGTCGCCTCCGTCGACCTCGTGCGGGACGCCAACGGGAACGGCAAGATCGACCGCAACGAGAGGATCCTCGCGAGCGCGACCTTCGGCGCGGACAACGGGACGCTCACGTTCGCCAATCTCGGCCTCGAGCTCGACCCCGGTCCCGCGGTCGAGCTTCTCGTCGCGTACAACGTGACGGTCAAGAGCGTCTCCTCCACCGCGGGATTCGCGCTGCCCCTCCTCGCGCTCCTCCCCCTTCTGCTCTGGGCGCGGCGGCGCGCGGCCTGGGTGCTGCTGCTCTGCGCGCTGGCACCGCTCTCCTGCGGCGGCGGTGGCGGCCCCCCCTGCAACGGACCCTTCGATGCCGCGGGCGCGATCGTCACCTTCGAAGCGACGATCGCTCCGGGCGACATCGTCGCGTTCACGTCGGCGGGAGACCCGCTCGTGCCGCTCGTCGCTCCCGCGGGGGCGGCCCAGTCGGGCACGCTCTCGGTTTCGAACTGACGGTGGCCGTTCCGCGGACGAAGACGGGGGTTCGCGCGCTGCTCGGCGCCCACGGGATCCACCCGCGACGGCTGCGCGGGCAGAACTTCCTCGTCGACGGCAACCTGATCGACGCGATCGTCCGCGACGCGGGGGTGGGGTCGCAGGACGCGGTGCTCGAGATCGGGACCGGGACCGGGATCCTGACCGATGCGCTGGCGGAGCGGGCCGGCGCCGTCGTCTCGGTGGATATCGACGGGGAGTTGCAGGCGCTCACGCGAGCGCTGCGCGAATGGCCCGCGTCCGTGCGCTTCGTCACCGCGGACATCCTCGCCGGCAAGCGCAAGCTCAATCCCGCGGTGATCGATCTCTGGGGGGGCGCGGGGGCCGGGCTGCGTCCGCGCGTCGTCTCGAACCTGCCCTACGCGATCGCGACGCCGGTCGTGGCCTGCCTGCTCTTCGAGGGCATTCCGCTGGTCGATGCGACGCTGCTCGTGCAGCGCGAGGCGGCGGAGCGGATGACCGCGCCGGTCGGCGCGCGGGCCTACGGGCCGCTCGCGATCGCGGTGGCGCTGCTGGCGGAGGCGCGCACGCTCAGGGCGGTTCCGCCCCAGGTCTTCTGGCCCGAGCCGAAGGTCGAGTCGGCGCTGGTGCGCCTCGCGCCGCGCGACCCCGAACTGGGGCGCCGTCTCGCGCGCGAGGGGTTCCCGGATCGGCTCCTGCAGGCCTTCGGACAGCGCCGGAAGGCGCTGCGGAGGCTCTTTGGGCCCGATCGGCTGGCCGCCGAGGGGCTCTCGCCGGACGTGCGGCCGCAGGAGCTGACGCCAAAGCAGTGGCTCGCTCTCTTGACCGTCCCCCGCCGGTGAGACAAAGTCGGGGCGTGACGCGGCCCGCGCCAGACCCATGGCCCACATCCCCGAGGAGACGCTCCGTTCCATCCAGGATGCCATCGACATCGTCGATGTCGTCTCGCGGTACGTGACGCTCAAGCGCTCCGGGTCGAGCTTCAAGGGGCTCTGCCCCTTCCACGAGGAGAAGACGCCCTCGTTCGTCGTCTTCCAGCAGAGCGGCCGCTACAAGTGTTTCGGCTGCGGCGAGGCGGGGGATGCCTTCACCTTCCTGATGAGGCGGAACCGCCTCGCATTCCCCGAGGCCGTCGAGGAACTCGCCCGGGAGGCGGGGATCGTGCTGCCCTCGCGGGAGGAGACGGCGCAGGAGGCCGAGCGCGCGGGCCGGAGGCGGGAGGCGCTCTCCGCCCTCGAGTTCGCCGCGGGGTTCTACCGGGCCCTACTGCATCGGCCGAGCGGGCGGCTCGCCCTCGAGTACCTGCGCGGGCGGGGGTTCACGGCGGAGACGATCGCGTCGCATGGCCTCGGCTTTTCCCCGGTCGAGCCGCAGGCGTTGCGCCACTACGCCGCGACGAAGGGCATCGGGGACGAAGCGCTCATCGACGGCGGTCTCGTGCGCCGCAACGACCACGGCATGCCCTTCGACTTCTTCCGCGGCCGGGTGATGTTCCCGATCCGCGACCTGCGGGGGCAGGTGATCGGATTCGGTGCCCGGGCGATGGGGGAGGCGCAGCCGAAGTACCTGAACTCCCCCGACTCGCCGCTCTTCCGGAAGGGCCGGGAGATGTACGGCCTCGATCGCGCGCGTCCCGCGGCGCTGGCGGCGGGGCGCCTGCTCGTGGTGGAGGGGTACACCGACGTCCTGCACTGTCACCAGGCGGGACTTCAGGAGGTGGCGGCCGGACTGGGCACGGCGCTCACCCCCGAGAACGGCGCCCAACTCCGGCGCTTCGCCGTGCCGGTCTTCCTGCTCTACGATGGCGACGAGGCGGGCCGGAGGGCGGCGGAGCGTGCGGCGGCGCTCCTCCTCGAGCAGGAGATCGCGGGGTCGGTAGCGCTGCTGCCGCCGGGTCTCGATCCGGCGGACGTCGTCGTCGAGCAGGGGGTGGGGGTCGTCGAGGAGGCCCTCTCCACGGCGCAGGACCTTTGGGAGTACCGGGTATCGCGGGTCCTCGATCGCCACGACCTCGCGACCTTGGGCGGGCGGGAGAAGGCCGTCGACGAACTTCTCGAGACCGTGAGCCGCCTGCCGACGCCGCTGCGCATGGATTCGGCATTCAAGTTGCTCTCTTGGCGGCTCGAGATTCCCGAGGCGACCTTGCGCGACAGAATGCCCCGGCGGCGGCAGGCCTCCCCCCCCTCGGCTGCCGCCGCCGAGGAGGCCCCGGTCCTCCCCGCCTGGCGTGCGGCGGAGCAGGATCTCGTGGCCGCCTGCCTGCACGACGGGGGCTTCCTGGCGCGGCTGGAGGAGGAGTATCCGCCGGAGCAATTCAGGGACCCGGATCTGCGGGGGGCGATCGAGGCGCTCCGCGATTTGCGACGTGGTGGACAATCCTTGAGCCGCGAATCGCTGCTCGGGGCGGTTGCGGATCGTGACGGCGTGGTCCGGGCGCTGCTCGCGATCGAGCGGGATCCGGATGGCGGGCAAACCCTCGCGCGGGCGGAGCAGCACCTGCAACGTCTCGGCGAGCCTCGCCGGATCGAGAGGCTGGTGCGTGGCGGCGCGAACGGGCTTGAGGCAAGGGTGCGGGCGCGGGGCGGTCGCATTGGCGGAGAGTTGAGCACGGAGCGAAATGACGATCGAGAACTTCGACCCTGATGTGCGCCTCCTGATCGAGGAGGGGCGGAAGAAGGGCTATCTCACCTACGAGGAGATCAACCGCGTGCTTCCGGATGATCTCGTCTCGCCGGAGAAGCTCGACACCCTGTTGATGCAACTCGACGAGATGGGCATCCAGCTCCTCGACGAGGCGGAGGTGGAGAGCGAGGAGGGGGGGGAGGAGGCGAGCGACGACGAGGCGGAGGTCGCCGCGCCGGAGGATGGCGAGGAGGACCTCCCGCTCCCCGACGAAACCGCGCCCTTCGGCACCGGCTCGGCCGAGAAGATCGACGACCCGGTGCGCATGTACCTCACGCAGATGGGGGAGATCCCGCTGCTCAGCCGCGACGAGGAGATCATGCTCGCGAAGAAGATCGAGCTGACGCGTCGGCGCTACCGCGTGAAGGTGCTCGAGTGCGCCTACGCGCAGGAGCGCGCGATCCGCATCCTCGAAGAGGTGCAGGCGGGCGACCTCGCGTTCGACCGCACGCTGAAGATCAACACGAGCGGCAAGACCGACAAGGACGAACTCGCGACGCGGCTGCCGGTCAACCTGACGACGGCGAAGATCGTGCTCGCGCGGACGCGCGAGGAGTTCGCGGAACTGCACCGCGCGCGCACGTCGCAGGCGCGGCGCAAGGAGCTCGACCGCCTCATCCGCCGGCGGCGGAAGCGCAACGTCGTGCTCCTCGAGGAGCTCGCGCTGCAAGTGAAGAAGATCCGCCCGTTGAAGGAGGAGCTCGAGGACCTGCTCGACGAGATGGACGACCGCGCCTCGCGCATGCGCGAACTGCAGGGGCGCAAGGGGGCCGAGGAGGACATCCAGGCGCACCGCGAGCGCCTCGAGGAGCTCCAGGTGAGGGTCTGCGAGAGCCACGAGCGCTTCCGGCAGCGTGTCGAGCAGGTGCGGGCGCGCTTCGAGGAGTACGAGGAGGCCAAGCGCAAGCTCAGCTCCGGCAACCTGCGCCTCGTCGTCTCGATCGCGAAGAAGTACCGCAACCGGGGCCTCACCTTCCTCGACCTGATCCAGGAGGGGAATACGGGGCTCATGAAGGCGGTCGAGAAGTACGAGTACCGCCGCGGCTACAAGTTCTCGACCTATGCGACCTGGTGGATCCGGCAGGCGATCACGCGCTCCATCGCGGACCAGGCGCGCACGATCCGGATCCCGGTCCACATGATCGAGACGATGAGCAAGCTCCGCAACGTGACGAAGCGGCTCATCCAGAAGAAGGGGCGCGAGCCGACGATCGAGGAGATCGCCGCGGCGACCGACATCTCCGTCGAGGAGACCAAGCGCGTGCTGAAGATCAGCAAGCACCCGATCAGCCTCGACCGTCCGATCGGCGAGAGCGACGACAGCTACTTCGGCGACTTCATCGAGGACGAGCAGGCGGAGTCGCCGGTGACGGCCGCTTCCCACGAGATGCTGAAGGACAAGATCGAAGGCGTCCTGCAGACGCTGACCTTTCGCGAGCGCGAGATCATCAAGCTCCGCTACGGGATCGGCGACGGCTATACCTATACGCTCGAGGAAGTGGGCAGGATCTTCAAGGTGACCCGCGAGCGCGTGCGCCAGATCGAGGCGAAGGCCGTCCGCAAGCTCCAGCATCCCGTCCGCGCGCGGAAGCTCGAGGGGTTCCTCGAAGGGGCGGGGGAGCGCTGAGCATGTGCGAGGTCGGAGGGGCCCGGGGGCGGCGCGCGGCGAGGCCCGCGCGGTACGCTTCGGCCTCGGTGGCGGGGGCGCGGAGGCCGCTCGGCTATTCCCGCCCCAAGGCCCGGAGAGACGGGGGTCCGCAGGGCGGACCCCCGGTCGATTTGGGGGCGGACGGGCACGATGGCCAGGAGTACGGATGGATACCCGAATCGGCATGCAGACCGACGTGATCGCCCAACTCATCGCCCTGCAGGAACTCGACCGCGTGCGGGACCGCCTGCAGCGCAAGCTGGACGAGGTTCCGCAGAGGCTGCGCAAGCACACGGATGCGATCGCCGCCCTCGACGCGGCGGTGGCCGAACAGGAACGGCTGCTGCTGCATCTTCGCTCCGAAACGGCCCGCGCGGAGCTGGAGCTGAAGGTGAAGGAGGAGGAGCGCGAGAAGATCAAGCGCAACATGAACGCTCCCAAGCTGAGCAACCGGGAGTACGAGATCCTTCAGGAGCAGCTTGCCGGGGTGCTCGCGGACATCAACAGCCACAGCGACAAGGCGCTGAAGGGCATGGACGGCATCGCCGGCGCCGAGACCACGCTGGCCGATCTGCGCGGGAGGCGCGAGGAGTCCGCCAGGCTCCACGCGACGGAGAAGGAGAGGCTCGAGGGGGCGCTCGCGGGGGTGACGGCCGAGCTCGAGAACCGGACGGCCGAGCGCGCGGCGATGACCCCGGCGATCGAACGGGAGCCCTTCGAGGTCTATGAGCGCGTTCGTCGCAAGCACCCCGATGCCCTCGCGGTCATGGACGGGACGATCGACCGCGCCGCCGGACGCATCGGCAACGACGTCCACTGCGCCGCCTGCTACATCGGGATCACGCCCAACGACGCGGTCCAGGTGCTCGGCCGCAGGCGGGTCGTCCAGTGCAAGTCCTGCGTCCGCATCCTCTATGTGCCGTGACGAAGCGCGCCGAACGTGACCCCGCGGCTGCGTACACTGCGCCGCAGCATGGCCGCACCGCACCTCGAGACGCCGCCCCCCGCCGCTGCGGGCACGGGGCCTGCTTCCGGAGCCCCCCGCATGGGATTCGCGATCGACCTCGGTGAGTATCGCCCCCTCGCGCTCGACTTCGCCCGGCCGCGGCTCGACGGGGGCGACCTCGCGCAGCTGAAGCGCAACGTCGAGGTCTGCCGCGACGCGATCATCTTCTTCACTGCCGTGGCCGAGGCGAGGGGGCTCGGGGGCCACACCGGGGGGCCCTACGACATCGTTCCCGAGGTGCTGATCGCCGACGGCTTCATGAGGGCGAGCGAACGCGTGGTGCCGGTCTGCTGGGACGAGGCGGGACACCGCGTTGCGTTGCAATACCTGCTTTCGGTCCTCCATGGGGACCTCGCGCCGGAGCGGCTGCTCCATTACCGCGAGGCGCATGCGCACCTGCCGGGACACCCGGAGCGGGGGTTCACCCCGGGCGTCCGCTTCTCGTCCGGCCGCCTCGGCCACCTCTGGCCCTATGTGAACGGCGTGGCCCTCGCGCACCCCGATCGCATCCTCTTCCTCTTCGGAAGCGACGGTTCCCAGCAGGAGGGGAACGATGCCGAGGCGGCGCGCCTCGCCGTCGCCCGACAGATCGAGATCAAGCTCGTCATCGACGACAATGACGTGACCATCGCCGGCCATCCCTCCCGATACCTGCCCGGCTTCGACGTGGCGCGCACGCTGGAGGGGCACGGGATCCCGGTCGATGTCGGCGAGGGCGAGGATCTCGCGGGCCTCTACGCACGGATGAGCGCGGCCTGCCGGCGGGCCGGCCCGGTCGCGCTGGTCAACCGGCGCCCCATGGCGCCCGGCGTGCCGGGGATCGAGGGAAGCCCGAAGGGTCACGACGTGATCCGGGTGGATCTCGCGATCGCCTATCTCGAGGGGCGGGGTCGCACCGACGCGGTGCGCGCGCTGAAGGCGGTGGCGAAGCCGAAGGCAACGGCCAGCTACCGCGGGAGCTCGCAGGCATTCGCGAAGAATCGCGACCTCTTCGGCGAGGCGGTCTGCGATCTCCTGGCGGAGATGGCGCCGGCGGAGAGGAAGGCGAGCGTGCTCGTCATCGACAGCGACCTCGAAGGGTCCTGCGGCCTCCACCACATCCGCAAGCGGTTTCCCGACGTCTACCTGCCCGGCGGCGTCATGGAGCGCGGCAACTTCTCCGCCGCCGCGGGGTTCGGCGCCGACCCGGGCCGGCAGGGTGTCTTCGGCACGTTCAGCGCGTTCCTCGAGATGGTCGTCTCCGAGATCACGATGGCGCGGCTGAACGCGTCCAACGTGCTCGCCCACTTCTCCCACGCCGGCGTCGACGACATGGCGGACAACACCTGCCACTTCGGGATCAACAACTTCTTCGCCGACGGGGGCCTCGCCGAGGGCGACACGACGCGTCTCTACTTCCCCGCCGACCGACACCAGATGCGGGCGGTGGTCCGCCGCATCTTCCACGACCGCGGCATGCGGTTCGTCTTCTCGACCCGCTCCGGCACGCCGGAGATCCTCGATGACGCGGGCCAGCCCCGCTACGCGGGCGACTACCGGTTCGAGCCGGGTCGGGACGAGGTCGTCCGGCAGGGGCGGGCCGGCTATGTGGTCAGCTACGGGGAGATGCTCTACCGAGCCCTCGACGCGGTGGAACGCCTGCGCGAGGGCGGGCTCGACGTCGGCCTCGTCAACAAGCCCACGCTGAATGTCGTCGACGAGGAGACGCTCGAGCGGGTCGGGCGGACGCGCTTCGCGCTGGTCGTCGAGAGCCAGAACCGCAAGAGCGGTCTCGGCGTGCGCTACGGCACTTGGCTGCTCGAACGCGGTTTCGCCCCTCGTTACAGCCACCTCGGGGTCGTGCGCGAAGGGTGCGGCGGCCTCTCCGAGCAGGTGGGCCATCAGGGCATCGATGGCGCGCAGATCCTCGATGCCGCGCGGCGGCTCGCGGAGTGAGCCGCGGTCGTCGCGGCGGCGGAGGGTAGACTGGGGCTCCTCTTTGAAAACAAGGTCCCGAGGGCGGGTAGGCGGTCGCGGCTCCGCGCCGAGGAAAGTCCGGGCACCGCAGGGCAGGGTGGTGGCTAACGGCCACCGTCCGCAAGGATAGGGAAAGTGCAACAGAGAGCAGACCGCCCTTCGGCTTCGGCCGATAGGCAAGGGTGAAACGGTGGGGTAAGAGCCCACCGCGGGCGATGGCGACATCCCCGGCACGGCAAACCCCACCCGGTGAAAGGCCAGAAAGGGAGGAAGGGGCGGCCCGTCCCGTCATGACCTCCGGGCTGGCCGTTCGCGGCGGCGGGCAATCGCCGTCCCAGACAAATGACCGCCCACGACAGAACCCGGCTTAACGCCCGCCCTCGGGCCTCTCTTGTGAAGGCGCCGGCCGATGCGTGCGCCCGGGCTGCCCGCCTCGACGCCGGGCCGCTACCTCTCGATGTCGCCCCAGCGGGAGTTCTTGTTCTTGTTCCACCAGCGCCGCCAGGAGGGGGGGTCGTTCTCGGACGCGTTCGACAGGAGCTGGAGCGCCCTCTCCATCGGGGCTTCGACGATCTCCCATCTCCGTTCGGCCTTCACCTTGCCCACCTTGTCCTTCGGATCGGGGCTGACGCTGTTCTTCTGGTTCCATGTCGACTCGTAGAGGTCGCAGACCGTCTGGAAGAGTTCCTTTCGCACCTCCTCCTGCGCGTACCGGTAGCTTGCGCATGCCTCGGCCGCCGCTGCGATCACGGTGTCGTCCACATCCCGCAGTCGATCGATCAGCGCGTCTACGGCAGCCGGGTCCGCCGAGCCCGCCAGCGCGCGGCAGACCCCCAGCCGGATCTCCACCTCCTTCTTGAGGGTGCTGTGCTTCAGCAACGCGAGGAGATCCTTCGTCGCCTTGCGGCTTCCGATGCCGCGCAGGGCGAGGAAGAGCGCCTCCTGCATCTCCGGCGCGAGCGCGGGCTTCCCCGTCCGGATCAGCTTGACCAGGGACTTCGCCTCGGTGTGGTTCTCCTTGTGTCCGCCGATCTCCTTCAGCAGCGCGAGGGCCTTCGAGCTCTCCCCGGCCACGACAAGCTGGACGAACTCCGGAACCTGGTCGCTCTCGACGGGGTCGTCGGGGGCATCGAGCAGCAGCAGCGCAAGGAGGAGAGTCATGCACCCTATTAGAACGCCGGCTCCCGCCGGAGTGGACGGGAGCTTCTTGACATGGGTAGGCGAGGTCTTAACCTCGTTCCGGGCCTGCTCGATCGCGTCGCGAGCGGGCATCAGCGCCGGTCTCAGCGATTGAGGAGTAGTTCAACTGGTAGAACGCCTGACTCTGGATCAGGAAGTTGAAGGTTCGAGTCCTTCCTCCTCAGCCAGTTCCAAGCCCTCTCCGGAGGCCGGGGCCGTGAGGGCCCGACCTGCCCGGCAAAGTCCACCGATCAACCGAAGGCCCTATCGTCTAGCGGTTAGGACGCAGCCCTCTCAAGGCTGAGACGGGGGTTCGAGTCCCCCTAGGGTCACCATCCCGAGCCCGGCCACCGTGCCGGGCTCGGGTGCTTTTTGGTGCCGGAAGATCGAGGGAGCGCGAGGCGGTAGACTGGCGGCGTGAGGCGCACCCTCTCCATCATCGTGGTGGCGGCGTTCGCCGCGGCGGAGAGCGGCGGGCCCGAACTCGAGAAGGCCCGCGCCAAGGTGCGGACGCTGGAGCTCGAGATCGAGGCGTTGATCGGGCGCGTGGCGCCGGCGGTGGGGGCGGTCATGAACCACACGGCCGACTTCGATGAGAGTACCGGCCGAGTGACGATGAGCCCCCTCTCGCTCGGGAGCGGTTGTGTCGTCTCGCCGGACGGCTTTTTCCTGACCAACGTCCACGTCGTGGAGGGGGCGGGGTACCTCACCGTCGCGCTGCCGGACGGGCAGAGGTACCCAGCGACCCTCTTCGCCGATACGAGCGAGGGAGCCGTCAAGGGCGACATCGCGCTGCTGAAGCTGCGCGGGAGCCGGCGCTTCCCCTTCGTCGACTGGCGGTGGGGGAGCGCGACCCGGCTGGAGCCTGGCAGCTTCGTCTTCGCGATGGGCAACCCGCACGGCCATGCCCTCGACGGGATCCCGGTGGTCACGATGGGCATCCTGAGCGGGAGCGGCCGCGCGGCCGCGGAGGCGGGGTATCTCTACATCGACGCGATCCAGACCGACGCCGAGATCAACCCGGGCAACTCCGGGGGCCCCCTCTTCGACTCCCGCGGGAACCTCATCGGCATCAACGGCCTGATGAACTCCCGGCAGGGGCGTTCGAACAGCGGCGTCGGCTTCGCGATCCCGATCGATCAGGTGAAGCTCTTCATGGGCAAGCTGATCCGGGAGGAGGGAGGCGGGGTCGGCTACGGATTCCACGGCCTGGAAGTCTCGTCCGCCGACGGAGAGGCGGGTGCCCGCGTGACGCGCGTCCGGATGCGATCGCCCGCCGCTCTCGCGGGGATCTGCCCTGAGGACGTCATCGTGACGGTCAACGGCGAGCGGATCTCGAACCGGACGGACTTCGTGAACGTCGTCGGGAAGCTGCCGGAGAAGAGCCTCCTTCGCATCCGGTTCAAGCGGGGCAAGACGCTGAAGGCGGAGAGCTTCCGCCTCTGCGCCTACGACGACTACCTCGCCCAGATCGGCCTGACCCGGGAGACGAAGGGGCCGCTGCCTCTGCATGCCCGCGGCTATCTCGGGGTACTGTGGGAGGGGGGGCACGGGGGGGTGCGGATCACCGAGGTGGTGTCGGGGACCGGGGCGGGGAAGGCCGGCCTCAAGGTCGGCGACCAGATCCTCAAACTCGACGGCGTGGGGATGGAGACGGTGCAGCAGCTCGCGGAGGCCCTCGCGCTCCTGCCCTCCGGCACGGCCGTCAAGCTCGGCTATCAGCGCGGCGGGCGGGCGCGGAGCGCCAAGCTCGTCCTCTGCGACGCGGCCGCGGCGGCGGGGCTCGGCGGATGAACCTGCCGCGGCGCAGGCTCCCTGCGCTCGCCGTTGCGGCGCTCTTCGCCGTCGGCGGCGGCGTCCTGGGGGACGAGATGCGCTCCGCCGAGCGTGCGGTCGGCGGGGCGCTGGAGCGGGCGCGCCCCTCCGTCGTGACGGTATTCACCGAGAACCAGAACGACTACGACCTGACCGGCGTCGTGATCTCCTCCGGCGGCTGCATCCTGACGCTGCGCTCCCCGTTCGTCGGCCGTGGCGGCAAAGTGACCGAGCGGGTGATGGTCCGCTTCCCTGGAAAGGGCGATACCGAGGAGGCGACGCTGATCGGCGAGGACGCCGCGACCGACACGATCCTGCTCCGTGCCAAGGGAGCGCGGAACCGCGCGATCAAGGGAGGGCGGGCCGCCGACGCGCCGCAGGGGATGTGGGTCCTGCTCGTCGGCAACGCCTTCGGAGCGGGGCGGGAGAGCGCGGCGAGCGCGAGCCTCGGCGTGATTTCCGGCATCGAGCGGGACGGCGACAAGGTCACGCGCCTCCACGCGAGCACCCTCGTGAATCCGGGCTCCTTCGGCGCACCGCTGCTCGACCTGTCGGGCACCTTGGTCGGGATCACGCTCCCGGCCGTGACGGCGGCCGGACAGCAGAGCGTGATCCTCCCCTTCGAGCTGATTCGCGACGCCTATCGCGCGAAGGGGGGGGAGGCTGCACGCGAGTTCGCCGCGGAGCCCGCCGCGCGCCGCCCCGGCGGCGAAATCGTCGAAGCCTTTGGCATGGTCGTACAGGCTGCCGCCGCCGAAGGCGCCCGGGTGCTGGTGGCGGTGCGCGCACAGCCCGACGTCGCGGAGGTCGTCGCGGCGGAGCCGCCCCCTTCCGCCGAGGGACCGGACGCGTCGAAGGGCAAGCCGCCTCCGGGCCTGCCGATGCCCGAGCCGGTGCCCGGGTCTCTGCCCGCGCTCGACCGCTCCTCGGGGGTCGTGATCGACGCGGAGGGGTTGATCCTCTGCCCGCTCCGCGTCGTCGGCTGGCCGGGGCCCCCGCGCCCCCTGATCGTCGATCTTCTCGACGGACGCTCGCTTCCGGGAAAGCTGCTCGGCTACGACGAGCGGCTCCGAGTCGCGCTGCTCTCGGTCGAGGCGCCAGGGCTTCCGGTGCTCGCCGACACCGCGGAGGCGGACCTGCGGGCGGGGCGACTCGCCGTTGCGCTGGGCTACCCGCACGAGTCGCCGCGACGACAGACGCCGCAGCTGACGGCCGGGATACTCTCTCGGACGGGCGCGCTCTTCGGCCTCCATCCGGCGTTCCGCGCGCTGCAGACCGACGCCGGAGTCGGCGGAGGCAATCGCGGCGGACCTCTCGTGGACAGCGACGGCAGGCTGCTCGGCGTCCTGCTCGACGTCAACGACACCGAGCCGATGGGGTACGGCCTGCGTGTGCGCGGCGCCTATGCCGGCAACGCCGGGCTCGGTTTTGCGCTGCCGATGCCGGTTGTGCGCGCGATCCTTCCGCGGCTGCGGCGCGGGGAGATCCTGAGGGCGGCGTTCTTCGGTGTCGGCGTCGACGACGTGCCGGAGGGGGTGCGCGTGACGTCGATGGCGGAGAAGAACTCGAAGGGGGAGGTCACCGCGGCCTCCTCGGCAGGGCTGCGCGAGGGGGATCTGCTGGTGTCGATCAACGGCAAACCGCTGCGCCGCGCGGCGGACCTGCGTGACCTCGTCGCGGCCTTCTCCGTCGGCGACGAGATCGAAGTGGTCGCCTCGCGGGAGGGTGCGCCCTTCACGGCGCGGGCGAGGCTCACCGAGCGCTAGGACCTGCCCGAAAGCTCCGCCCGGGATCGGCCGGCTGCGGCTGCGCCGCGGAGCGCCCTGCCAAGGCTGCGCAGGAGCTTCGACAGCGGCCGGGGGGCGGCCTGTCACGCCTCGACGGACCCCTCGTAGCCCTCGTCCACGTGGACCTGGTCGACGAAGCGGATCGTGCGCGGCGCACGCGACGTCATCAGCAGCGACTGCGTCCGCTGGCCCCCGCCGAAGAATCGGACGCCGCGGAGCAGCGCGCCATCGGTGACGCCGCTCGCGCAGACGACGACGTCGTCGCTCGGCGCGAGATCCGCGACGCGGAAGACGCGCTTCAGGTCGCCGAAGCCCGCCTTCGCCAATCGCTCGACGTCTCCCTCGCGCGCCGGGAGCAGCCTTCCTTGGATCTCGCCGCCGAGGCAGCGCATCGCCGCGGCCGTCAACACCCCCTCCGGCGCTCCCCCGGCACCCATCACGGCGTGGACGCCGCTGCCGGAGAGCGCCGCCGCGATGCCCGGCGCGAGGTCGCCATCGGCGATGAGGCGGATGCGCGCGCCCGCTTGGCGGATCTCGGCGATGAGCTGCTTGTGCCGGGGGCGGTCGAGCACGACGATCAGCAGGTCGCGCACCTTGCGATCCAGGCTCTTCGCGATGGCGAGGAGGTTCTCGGCTACCGGCTGCTCGATGCTGATCCGGCCGCGGGCGCGCGGTCCGACGACGATCTTCTCGAGATAGACGTCGGGAGCGTGCAGCAACCCCCCTTTCGGGGCCGCCGCGATGATCGTGATCGAATCCGGCGCCCCCATGGCGCAGAGGTTGGTCCCTTCGAGCGGATCGACGGCGATGTCGATCTCGGGCGTGCCGGGGCCCTTCGTGCCGACCTCCTCCCCGATGTAGAGCATCGGGGCCTCGTCCCGCTCGCCCTCGCCGATGACGATGCGGCCACGCATCGGCACGGCGTCCATCTCGGCCCGCATCGCCTCCACGGCTACGTGGTCGCTGTGCTTGCGCTCGCCGTATCCGATCGTGCGCGCCGACGCGATGGCGGCCTCTTGGGCGACGCGGAGGAAGTGACCGCCGAGGGCTTCATGCATGGCGCGCAGACTACCCGGGCCGACAACCCGGGTAAAGGCGAGGGGCCGTCGGGGAGGCGCGGGGCGGAGCGCCCCCGGACTCCCGGCGCGCGCGCGCGCGTCGCCCGCTCCGCGCGCCTTGGGCCCCGCACATCCCAACCCCCCGGCGGGCGGCGCCGTTGCGCGCTCTCCCTTCCTCGCCCGTCTGAATGGCCCACCCGGTTCCCCTCCCGCTCGCTTCCGCTCGCGAGGCCATGACGGCGTGAGCGGTGCCGGGGGAGCGGCGGAAACGACGGGACCCCGCAGCGCGGGGTCCCGTCGCTCCGGAACTCGGTTCAGAGGATCCGGCTGATCTGGAAGAGCAAGCCCCAGCCGCTGAACCGGTTCAGGTAGTTCTGGCCTGCGTAGCATCGGCTCAGCGCACTGACCGGCTCCGGGCTGCCCACGTAGCCGAGCGCGATGACGGCGAGCGCACGCGTTGCGGCTTCGGTGCCTCCGGTCGCCACTTTCGCCGCCTGTTCGACCGCCGACTGGTCCTTCAGGTAGCCGAGGCCATACGCCGCATTCGAAACCATGTGCTTCTGGTTGGACTTCCACGGCGTCGAGAAGTACTTCACGAGGGCCTTGACGCTGCGCTCGTCGCCGAGCACGCCCATCGCCAGCGTGAGCTGGCGCTCCGTCTCCTTCGGCACGCTGCCGGAGGTGTACTTGAGGATCTCGTCCATCCGCGTCGTGTCGCCCATCAGCGCCAGTCCGAGAAGGCCATAGCCCCTCGCGTCGGCCTTCCACTTCTTGTCGAGCAGCACCTTCGAGATGAGCAGATTGGCGTGGTCGGTAGCCCGCAGCAATCCGAGCGAGACGCAAGCCGCCCCGACGACGAAGTCATCCACCTTGGTGTCGTTCAGCAGCGCGGCGATGGCGTCGGAAGCCGTGCGGTCATCGGCGACCCCGAGGGCGATCGCCGCACAGGCCTTCACGTAGTTGTCGTTGTGCCCCAGCGCGTCCTTGCCCTGAAGGAACTTGAGGATCCGCGCCCGGACCTTGCTGTTCGGATCGAGGCGGCTCGCCAGCTCCCCAAGCGTGAGCACGGCGAAGTTCTTCTGCTGTCCCGCGCCCTTGCCGGAGAGATCCTCCAGGTGCTTGACGGCTGCTTCGGCCTCCTTCTCGTCGGCGGAATAGTGGCCGAGCGCGAGGATGCCGGTCCACTGGATGTTGTTGGACTTGGAGCGCTCGATCGCGTTGTCGACGGTGCGCCGCTCCTGCTGGAGCCGCGCCAGCGTCGCGACCGCCTGCGTCACGACGGGCTCGTAGCCGCGCAGGCTTCCCGCGAGCTTCTTCAACGTGGCAATGCCTTTGCGGCCATCGGCGTTCATCGCGTCCACCCACGCGGGCCCGTAGAGACCGAGGGCATGGATCGCGGCGACATCCTCCGCCGTCTCCTTGCCGCTGGCGCTGGTGGGGAGTTTGCGGACCAGCAGGTCGATCGCCGGTTCGTGGCGCAGCAGCCCGAAGGCGATCGCCGCGTGCGCCTTCTCGTCCGTGTTCCACTTGTCGTAGTTGCGCATCAGGAACGATCCTGCGTCCGGGTCCCCGCAGATGCCGAGCCCCAGCAGGGCGCTGTGCCGGATGTCCCGGCTGTCGGGCGTCTGGCCGTTCTCGCCGTGGAACGCCTCGATCAGCGCGCGGACCACGAGATTGTTCGCCTCCCCCTCCTTGACCGCCGCTTCGCCGGCGGGAACGTGGCTCAGTCGACCCATCGCGATGCACGCTTCGGCGCGCACGGCGGCGGACGACTCCTCCTTCGGGCTGAGGGCGCGCTTGAGGGCCGCATAGGCCGCTGCACGCTGGGCCTCCGCCACAGGGGCGATGTCGCGAGGGGGGTATTTCGCGCCCGCGCCGAACCAGTAGTAGATGCTTCCTGCATTCACGCGCCCGCGCTCCGTTGCGCGAGCGAGGTGGCGGTCCTTGTTGTGCTCCCACCACCAGCTCCAGAGGATGCTTCCGTCGATCGTACGAGTCTTGCCGCCTTGGCCGACGCCCGGGCCCCCGCCGGTCGGTGTCGTGCTCGGCGGCGCTCCCTGACCGCTGTTCGGATCCGCCCCCGGATCGCCGCTCCCGCTCTCGCCGGTCGTGCCCCCGCTGCCGCCGCTGTCGTCGCTCTCGCTGCTGCCGCTGGCGAGAAGCTCGCTCGGTCCGCGATAGGGTGACCCCTCGCGTTCGGCGTACGCGGCCGGGGGGAGAGTCCACAAGAGCGCCGCGAGCAGCGCGAGCACGGCGGGGGTCGGTCGGGTTTCCAATCGCATCGTAAACCTCCGGTTCCGAGTATAGCCGCTTTCGCGGCTCCGGTGGGACGACGCGCCCGGGTCAGTGACCGTCGCGGCGGATTCCGGAGTCGGGCCCCTCGGATCGTCCTTATTTTCTTGAGGTCATTGACTTATGGCGGATCCACCGTTAGATGGATGGGGCACGGCGCGTCCACCGCAGTCGCGGGAGCCGCGTCGGACCGACGGTCCCTGACCCCGGAGAAAAAAGATGGGCCGGTACTGGAGAATCTCTCTCCTCCTCACCCTCGCCCTCCTGTGGCGCGCAGAAGGGGGCGACACGGCGACGCCGGACAAGGCTGGCCCCGGCGAGGCTGGGGCCGCGGTCTCGACCCCCGCGTGGGAGATGCCGGAGAAGGAGCGCAAGAGGCTCCGCGATGCGCTCTACGACTACCTGCGTCCCGGCAAGAAGACGCGGCAGGAAATGCTGGAGCCGCTCACGAAGTTCATCGAGAAGGAGATCGACGGTCACAGCCCGTTCGCCGATGTCGCGGCGTGGGTCGAGGCAGCGGTGCACACACGCGACGTGAACCCGAAGGCGGGCCGCAAGGGGGCGATCAAGGAGGTCGAGGTTCCCCCGGAGGTTCACGGCTTCCCCGGCGGCGTCGGGACGGTGAAGTACTTCGTCTATCTGCCGAAGGATTACAACGAGAAGCAGAACTACCCGCTGCTTTTCTGCCTGCAGGACACGAAGACCTGGCCTGATCCCGACAAGTACATCGAGGAGCAGTGGGTCAAGCCCAGCGGCAAGATCGCCGCCGAATTCATCGTCGCGGCCCCTGTACCCGCCGCCAAGGGGGATGCGTGGACGAAGGCGACGGCCTACGCGCGCGCGATGATCTCGCTGCGCCATGCGATGGGGGGCTTCGAGATGGATCGGAAGGACGCCGGCCCGGCCACGGACATGCGACGCGTGTTCGTCGCGGGGGACGACGTCGCCGCGCTGGCGGCCGCACGCTTCGGCGAGATGTTCTGCGGGGCGATCCTGATCCACTGCGACGGTCGGGCGAGCAGCGGGCCCGACCTGACGAAGGTCGGAGGGATCTCCGGCGTCCCCGCGTACGTCGTCTGCGATGCGAAGAAGAAGAACCATCGCGAATTCGCCGACCGGATCAAGTCCGCCAACGACGCGAGCGCGATCGTCGAGTCGCTGGTCGCGGAGGACGCCGCCACATGGATGGCCGCGCGCCCCCCGGTGGGCCCGGCGAACCATCTCGAATACGCCGTCCACGACTCCTCCTTCCAGCGGCACCACTGGATCACGATCCTCGCCTTCGATGCCGCCTCCGCGACGGGCACCCCGAAGGTCATGGCGACCGCAGACCGCGTTGCCAACCGCATTCGCGTCGAGGTCTCCGGCGTCACTCGCTTCGAGCTGTTCGTCAACGACGCGATGGTCGACCTCTCGAAGCCGGTGGCCGTGGTGATCGCGGAGGGTGGCAAGGACTACGAATTCCTGAGTGAGATTCCCGCGCGCGACCTCGGCACGCTTCTGGAGGAACTCGTGGCAAGCAACCATCCGTGGAGGATCTACCCGGTCAAATTGGTTGTCGATCTGCCGAAGCTGCGGGAGCGGCAGCCGGCGGCAGGCTAGCAAGCCTGCGTCGCGCGGAGGGGCGGGCGCTTCGGGGGCGGCGTATACTCCCGCCATGCCCAGCGCCACCGACATCCGCAAGGGATCCGTGCTCGTCCTCGACGGCGAGCTCTACGTCTGCGTCGACTTCCAGCACAACACGCCAGGCAACCTGCGCGCCAACGTCCAGGCCAAGCTGAAACACTTGCAGTCCGGCCGCAACCTGTCGCGCAAGTTCAGCGCCACCGAGAAGGTCGAGTTCGCCTTCCTCGACCGGCGCCCGTGCGAATACCTCTACAAGGACGGCGCCAATTTCGTCTTCATGGACTCCGCGACCTACGAGCAGCACCACATCAACGAGGAGCAGGTCGCCGACCAGATGCGCTACGTCGTCGAGAACACCGTCGTGCAGGTGACGTTCTACGAGGGTTCGCCGATCGCGATCGACCTTCCCGCCTCGGTGGAACTGAAGGTCGCGCACACCGACCCGGGAATCAAGGGGGACTCCGTCTCGAACGTCTTCAAGCCCGCCACGCTGGAGACCGGCATCGAGATCCGCGTGCCGAATCACATCAACATCGGGGACGTGCTGAAGGTGAACACGACCACGGGCGAGTTCCTCGGTCGGGTCTCGACCTAGAGGGCAGCCGCGGGGACCTCTGCGGCGGAGCCCGGCCCGCACCGGCCGTCGACGTCACACCTTGGGGGGCTCGGGGGGCAGGCAGCAGCGAAGAGCGACCAAGGGAAACCTTCGGGTGAAAAGGGGAAAAATACAGGAATGAAGGGGAAAGTTTTACGCTGTGGAGCAACCTTGGCCGCGTCATGAATTCTATCAGAGTGAGCGGGGCCCGACACCCCGCTCCGCCCGCCCATTCGCCATCCGGATCTAGACGAAGTCGAGCCGAGGACCTTCGGAAAAGAACTCGCCGATCTCGGCAGCCTGCCGGTCGCCGCCCTCTCGCAGCGCGGCGACGAGGTCCGACGCCGACGACGCCGGAACGGCGATGAGCAGCCCGCCGGATGTCTGCACGTCATGGATCAGGATACGATGGTATTCGGAGATTTGCGGGCCGATCCGTACCCGGGAGCTTCCGAACTCCTCGTTGCGCTTCGAGCCCCCGCACACATTCCGCCGGTCCGCGTAGGGGATGGCCTCCTCGAGCACCGGGAGGTCCGCGGCGCGGATCCGGAGCGAGAGTCCGGCACCTTCGGCCATCTCGCAGGCGTGGCCGATCAGGCCGTACCCGGTCACATCGGTCGCCGCACGGGCGCCGAGCCGGACCATGCACTCCGCCGCGCCGCGGTTGAGGCGGGCCATCAGGCGCTGGGCCGCCTCGACGTGTCCCGGGGATGCGCGCCCCGCCTTCAGTGCCGTGGTCACGAGACCGACCCCGAGAGGTTTCGTCAGGATCAGCCGGTCCCCCGGCCGGGCGGAGGAGTTGCGGAGGATGCGGTCGGGATGGATGGTGCCCACCACCGCGAGGCCGAACTTCACCTCCTCGTCCTTGATGGAGTGGCCCCCGGCCATCGCACAGTCGGCCTCGCGCAACGCGTCGAAGGCCCCTTGGAGGATCGCTCGGAGGGGCTCTCCGCCCAGTTTCTCGAGGGGATATCCGACGAAGTTGACGGCGGCCACCGGGACCGCGCCCATCGCATAGATGTCGGAGAGCGCGTTCGCGGCCGCGATGCGCCCAAACCAGTAGGGATCGTCGACGACCGGCGGGAAGATGTCGATCGTCTGCACCAGCGCCAGATCGGGACCTACCTGCACCACGCCGGCGTCGTCCATCGTCTCGACGCCGACGAGCAGCGCGGGATGGCGCGGGATCTCGATGCTGCCCAGGACCTGGGTCAGCTGCTCCTTGCTGAGCTTCGCCGCTCAGCCGCCGGCGCTCGAATACTGGGTCAGGCGGACGGTCATGAGTTCTCCGACACGATCCCGATCAGTATCTTGTCGTCCCCGGTCAAGAGGGTGCGCGGGTCGATACAGACGAGGTCGTCCACGATACGGGTGTAGAGAGGGGGAGTCGCGAGCCGCAGCGCCCGGGCGAAGGCGGCGGCGGAGCTGGAGGGGTGCGCGAGGGTGACGAGGGTCGTGGGCAAATCCTCTCCCGGGAGGGAGCCGCTGCCGACCTGGCTGAACCCCGGCATCAGATCGACGCCGAGCCCGGGTGCGGCACGCCGGAGCTTGCGGCAGAGCGTGCGTGCGCGCGAGGCCAGCACCTTCCCGGGGAGCTGGAGCATCTGCAGCGTGGGGTGAGCGGCGTGAGGGCCGTCGCCTCTCAGGAAGAGGCCCAAGGTCGCCTCCAACGCGACGAGCGTCAGCTTGTCGACGCGGAGCGCCCGGAAGAGGGGGTTTCTGCGGACGCGGTCGATCCAGCTCTTTCTGCCGAGCAGAAGACCCGCCTGCGGGCCGCCGATGAGCTTGTCGCCGGAGCAGGTGACGAGGTCGCTGCCCAGGCGGAGGCTCTCGGCGATCTCCGGCTCGGGGGGGCAGGCGACGAGGGCACCGGCACCGAGGTCGTCCATGAAGGGGATGCCGCGCTCGCGCGAGAGGCCCACGAGTTCGGGGACGGAGGCCTCGCATGTGAAGCCGACGACCCGGTAGTTGCTCGGGTGGACGCGCAGCAGCAGCGCCGTCGCCTCGCCGATCGCCGCGGCGTAGTCGGCGATCGACGTGCGATTGGTCGTGCCGACCTCGCGCAGCGTCACGCCGGCGGTGCGGAAGACATCCGGCATCCGGAACGACCCGCCGATCTCGACCAGTTGGCCCCGGCTCAGGATCACCTCGCGCCCCGCGGCGAGGGTTTGGAGCGCGATCACGGTGGCGGCCGCGTTGTTGTTGACGACCGTCGCGGCCTCGGCCCCGGTGAGGGCGCAGAGCATCCTCGCCGCGGCGCGCTCGCGGCGGAGGCGCGCCCCCTCCTCGCGGTCGATCGATACGACGCAGTACCCCGAGGCTTCGCGCGAGATCGCCTCCACCGCCGCGGGCGGCAGCACGGCGCGACCGAGGCCGGTGTGCAGCACGACGCCGGTCGCGTTGATGCAGCGGACGACGCCGGGAGCGAGGTGGCGCGCCAACGCCTCCCCGGCACGCCGCGCGAGCGCGCCCGGATCGAGATCGATGCCGCTGCCGCCCGCAAGGAGCGCCTCCCGCGCTTCCGCGAGCGCGGTTCGTACCGCCTCGTCGACGAGCGCGGGCAACCAGCGCCCCTTCAGCGACGCCACGGCGGGGGTGCGCAAGACCTTGTCGACGGCGGGAAGCTGGCGGAGTCGCTGTTTCTCGTCCACGGGTTCTCCCGACGATGATACGCCCTCGTCATTTCGCATCGAGTCCGCCGGCGAGGATCGCCTCCCCCCGGCGGGTCACGGTACGGGCGTTGCCGTTGCGCCGTGTCGCCCCGAGGCGGTCGTAGTACTCCAGCAGCGGGATCAGCCACTTGCGGCTGATGTCCCCGAGCGCCGCCTTCGCATCGACCGGTTCGAAGCTGCCCCGGCTCTTGGCCACGCGCTGGAGGATCCGGAGCCCCTCCTCCAGCGTCTCCCTGCGATAGAGCACACCGGGCGCCACCTCCCGCACGGCGCCGCGGTCGCGCAGCAGCGTCAGCGCCGCGCGGGCGTCGGCCGCCCCGAGGGCCGCGGCCTCCGGGATCTTCTCGACGGGCGGCGGAGCGAAGCGGGCCGCCCCGAGACAGTCGAGGATGGTCCGGGCGGCGCGGGTGAGCCCCTCATCGACCTGCACGCGATGTTCGGCGAGGCGGATCGTCCGCGCCTCGCATACGACCGCACCGCCCAGGCGCTCGAGGGCGGAGGCGACGCGCGCCTCGGAGAGCTGCGCCCGGTCGCGGACCTCGGCGAGCGGCAGCGCGGCGACGAGGGGCTGCTCGCGGTGCATCGTCGCAAGGGTCGCCCGGAGCGAGTCGGCGGCCGCCCTCAGCGCGGCCGCATCCGCGTAGGCACCGGTCGGGAGCAGCACGAGGTGGCCGCCGTCGGCGCGGCGGCGGAGGATTCCCTCGGTCGCCGCGCGGGTCAGTTGCGCCCGGGAGGCGACCTCCGCGGCCGAGGCGTCGCCGAGCAACGTCAGCGCCACTCCCACCCGCTGCTCCGGATCCGGGAGTGCCTCGTCCCAACGGCGCAGCTCCTCGTGCAGCGCCGTGTTGCGCCGGCCCACGGGGCCCTCGAGCGCCCTGAGGATCCGCCCCCCTCCGAGCGTCTCCTGCGCGTTGTCGCTGCGGACGATGAACGGGGCACCGTCGCGCACGGCGACCGGTTCCCTCGTGCGCAACTCGACGACGGCCCCCTCCCCCGGGCGCAGCGCGCTGCCCGAGAGCAGGTAGAGGCTCGCCATCTCCTCCAGCGTCCCGGTCAGCAGCCGGACGCCTGCCGCATGGCGCAGCGCGCGCGGCGCCGTCGGGGCGATCGCGAGCCTCGCGGCGATGTGGCGCGTCGGCGAGAAGACCCCCGGCTCCGCCACCACCATGCCCCGCGCGGTTTCGTCGTGATGGATGCCCGCGAGATTCAGCGCGGTCCGGTGTCCCGCGCGGGCGCGGTCGGCGCTCTCGTGATAGACCTCGATGGCGCGCACGCGCACCGGCCGGCGGCACGGCAGCAGCTCCAGCTCGTCCCCGACGGCGACGCTCCCGCTCGCCGGCACTCCCGTCACGATGCAGCCGAACCCCGCGGCGGCGAAGCTCCGCTGGATCGCGAGGAAGAAGCTGCCCGGGTCCTCGACCTGCTCGATCGCGTCGGCCTCGCGCAAGATCGCCGCCGTCAGCTCCTCGGCCCCCTCGCCGGTCAGCGCGGAGCAGGGGTGGACCGGCGCACCGCGCAGCGCCGTCCCCGCGAGGTACTCCGTCAGCTCCTCGCGCGCGAGTTGGCGCATCTCCGGATCCACCGCGTCGATCTTGTTCAGCACGACGAGCACGCGGCGGATCCCGAGCAGCCCCAGGATCTCGACGTGCTCCCGCGTCTGCGGCATCACGCCGTCGTCGGCGGCGACGACGAGGAGCGCGAGGTCGATGCCCGTGGCTCCGGCCACCATGTTCCGGATGAACCGTTCGTGGCCCGGCAGGTCGACGAAGCCGATGCGGCGCCCGTCGGAGGTCCGCATCTCCGCATAGCCGATGTCGATCGTCATGCCCCGTTCCTGCTCGTGGGGCCGGTCGGCGCGCATGCCGGTGAGCCGTTCGACGAGCAGGGTCTTGCCGTGGTCGATGTGTCCGGCCGTGCCGACGGTGATGGGCGGCGAGTCAGATCGGGAGGACATCGCCGTCTTGCAGGATGTGGAGATTGGGGTCACCCAAGGACTCACATTCTGCACGAACCGCGGCCTCGTACGCGGGCTTCATGTGCGTGACGCAGAGCGCGCAGTCCGGCCCGAGCGCCTCCCGCCACGCACGAAGATCCGCCGGCGTCTGGTGGCCGTACCCCCGGGCCACGGCCGCGTTCGAGTCCGGATAGGAGGCCTCGACGATGCACCGTGTCGGGCGGCGGGAGGCGACCCATTCGACGACGCCGGGGTCGAGGCGCGTGTCGCCAACCACCGCGACGGCCCCCGAGCCCCCCCGGAAGAGGAACGAGAGACAGGGGATCGTGTGGGAGGTGGCGCCGACCTCGATCTGCCACGGGCCGCAGTCGAGGCGGTCGCCCGGGGAGATCGCGCTCCAGAACGCGTGGGCGGAGAGGTCGGGCCAGATGCGGCCGTCGAGCAGGCTCCCGCGCACCGCCGCCAGCGCCTCCGCCGGGCCGAGCACGCGCACCGGGTGCTTGCCGAGCAGGAACGGCAGGCCCAGGGTGTGGTCGAGATGCGAGTGGCTGAGCAGGATCGTCTCGATCTCGTCGCGCCGCTCCGGCGGAATGACGTGGGCCGCCGCACCCGTATCGAGCACGATGCCGCCGGAAAGGCGAAAGCAGGTCGTGAGGCGATCCGGCGCGGGCGAACCGGCGACACCGAGCGCCTCGATGCGCAACCCGGACCCTTGCACGCGGCGCATTCTACTTGACCACGGTGACCGGGCGCCCCTATGCTTCGCCAGCCTATGGCGGAGGCTTCTCCGACCACCAGCAATCGGGCCGGCATCGACCGGTCGGGCACCCCGCTGCTGAGCCTCGACGACCTGCGGACCTACTTCCGCACGGACGAGGGGATCGTGCGCTCGGTGGATGGCGTCAGCTACGACGCCTATCCGGGCGAGACGGTCGGCGTGGTCGGCGAGAGCGGCTGCGGAAAGTCGGTGACCGCGCTCTCGGTGATGCGCCTGCTTCCGATGCCGCCCGGGGAGATCGCCGGGGGGCGCATCCTCTTCGACGGGGAGGACCTGGTCACCGCCTCCGACGCCCGGATGCGCGAGGTGCGCGGCGGCAGGATCGGGATGATCTTCCAGGAGCCGATGACCTCGCTGAACCCGGTCTTCACCGTCGGGAACCAGATCGAGGAGGCGGTGAGGCTGCACCTGCGGCTCGGGGCGCGCGACGCCCGCGACCGGGCGATCGAGATGCTCGGGAAGGTCGGGATCCCCTCCCCCGACCAGCGGGTGGACGACTACCCCCACCAGCTCTCGGGCGGGATGCGCCAGCGCGTGATGATCGCGATGGCGCTCTCCTGCAACCCGAAGCTGCTGATCGCCGACGAGCCGACGACCGCCCTCGACGTGACGATCCAGGCGCAGATCCTCGACCTGATCCGCGGATTGCAGGCGGAGTTCGGGATGGCGGTGCTGATGATCACGCACGACCTCGGCGTGATCGCGGAGACGGCCCACCGGGTCGTCGTGATGTACGCGAGCAAGATCGTCGAAAAGGCGGACGTGCGCGATCTATTCGGCAAGCCGCTCCACCCCTATACCCGGGGGCTCTTCCGGAGCATCCCGTCGCTGGTCGGCGAGGCGCGCCGGCTGGAGACGATCGAGGGGACCGTGCCGAGCCCGCTGGAGTTCCCGAAGGGCTGCAAGTTCAACAACCGGTGCCCCTTCGCCACGCCGCACTGCGTCGAGGCGGAGCCGCCGCTGCGGGAGGTGGAGCCCGGCCACTTCGCCGCCTGCTGGCTGCTCGATCCGCAGAGCCCGATGTACGATCCGGGCAAGGTCGCTTCCGCGTGAGTTCCAACGGCGCACTCCTGCAGGTCGAACACCTGCGCAAGTTCTTCCCGATCCGGCGCGGGGTCCTGAGCCGCGTCGTCGGCCATGTGAAGGCGGTGGACGACGTCAGCTTCCGGATCGACCCCGGGGAGACGCTCGGGCTCGTCGGCGAGTCCGGGTGCGGCAAGACGACGGTCGGCCGCTCGATCCTGCGGCTGATCGAGCCGACCGCCGGCAGCGTGCGGTTCGAGGGGACCGAACTTGTCGGACTGCCCGCCGACGAGATGCGCCGGATGCGGCGCCAGATGCAGATCATCTTCCAGGACCCCTACAGCAGCCTGAACCCGCGCATGACGGTCCTCGACATCGTCGGCGAGGCGCTCGAGATCCACGGGATCGCCACCGGACGCGAGAAGGAGGAGCGGGTCAAGGGGCTCCTCGAGCGGGTGGGCCTCGCGGCGCGCTACGTCAACCGCTACCCGCACGAGTTCAGCGGCGGTCAGCGCCAGCGCATCGGCATCGCCCGCGCGCTCGCGCTGAGCCCCCGTTTCATCGTCTGCGACGAGGCGGTCTCCGCGCTCGATGTGAGCGTGCAGGCGCAGGTCATCAACCTGCTGATGGACCTCCGCGAGGAGTTCGGCCTCGCCTACCTCTTCATCGCCCACGACCTCTCGGTCGTCCGCCACATCAGCAACCGCATCGCGGTGATGTACCTTGGCGAGGTGGTCGAGACCGCGCCGTCGCGCGAGCTCTTCCAGCGCCCGCTGCATCCGTACAGCCAGGCCCTGCTGAGCGCGGTGCCGATCGCGGACCCGACCCGCGAGCGCAATCGCATCGTTCTCGAGGGGGACGTGCCGACGCCGATCCGTCCGCCTCCCGGCTGCCACTTTCACCCGCGCTGCCGCTTCGCCGAGGAGATCTGCCGCCACACCGCTCCGGGCGTGACGGAGGCGGGAGGGCGGCACTCCTTCCGGTGCCATGTCGCCGCCCGCGAGTTCCCCGCCTCGGCGACGACCGCGGCCGAGGAATTCCACCCCGAGCCGTGAGGTCCCTCCAGCGGGCCGCGGGGCTCGTCTCGGCCGCCACCCTCGTCTCTCGCGTGCTCGGCCTCCTGCGCGACGCGATCCGGGCGGCGCTGCTCGGCGCCGACCGGCTCTCCGACGCGGTCAACGTCGCCTTCAAGGTTCCGAATCTGCTGCGCGACCTCTTCGCGGAAGGGGCCTTCAGCGGCGCCTTCGTGCCGACCATCGCTCGGGCGAGGGAGAAGGCGGGACCCGCCGCGGCGTTCCAGGTGCTCAATCGAGTGCTCTCGACGCTGCTCGTCTACCTCGGCGCGACCGTGCTGCTGATGATCTGGTTCGCGCCGCAGATCGTGCGCCTGCTGACCGCCCCGGAGTTCGGCGCCGACACGGCGCACTTCGAGCGCACGGTCCTGCTCGTGCGGCTGCTCGCCCCCTTCCTGCTCTTCATCAGCATCGCCGTCGCCGCGATGGGCGCGCTGAACGTCGCGGGGCACTACTTTCTCCCGGCGCTGAGTCCGGCGGCGCAAAACGCGCTGCTCGTCGCCGGCGGCCTGGTGCTCTACTTCGTCGCGCACTTGCGTCAGGCGGAGGCCGCGGTGCCTTGGGCCCTGCTCCTGCTCGGAGGAGGGGTACTCCAATTCCTCGTGCAACTCCCGACGCTCTGGCGGGAGGGTTGGCGCCCGGCCTTCCTTCCCGACCTGCGCATGCGCACGTCCGAGACGCGGGAGATCCTGCGGCGAATGCTCCCGGTGGCCGGCGGGCTCGCGGCGACGCACGTCTCGATCCTGATCAACACCCGCCTCGCGACGGCGGACCCGGGTGGGCAGTCCAACCTCGACTACGCGTTCCGGCTGATCCACCTGCCGGTCGGACTGGTGGGTGTGGCGGTCGGGACCGTCGTTCTGGCCGAGGCGTCGCGCCGGGCCGCGCGGCGGGAGGGGGGCGAGGTCCGCCGCCTGCTCGGCGAGGCGCTCCGTTTCAGCCTCGCGCTCTCCGCTCCGGCATGCGCCGGACTGGCGGCTCTCGGAGTCCCGCTCGCCCACATGCTCTTTCGCTGGGGGGAGACGCCCCTCGAACGCGCCACGGAGATCGGCGTGACGATCCGCTACTTCGCGCCGGCCGTCATCTTCTACTGCGCGGTCAAGGTGGTGGTGCCGAGCTTCTACGCGGAGGGGCGCGTCCGGGTGCCGCTTCTGGCCTCGCTGACCGCGGTGGTCGCGAACGTCGTGGCGGCGCTGTCGCTCTACCCGCTGCTCCGCTGGCGGGGGCTTGCGCTTGCCGTGGGAGTGGGGCAGGCGGCCAATCTTGCAGTGCTGCTCTGGGCCTCGCGACGGGTCCATGGCCCGGGAAGCCGGGGGGGGCGCGGGGGGGGGGCGGCGCGGATCCTCGCTGCCGCGGCCATCTGTGGATGTGCGGCATGGGGCGCCTCCGAACTCCTGCCCGAGGGTGAGTCGGCGGCGCTGCGCCTGCTGCGCGGGCTGCTGCCGGTCGTGGTGGGCGCGGTGGCCTACGGGGCGGCGGGGGCTCTGGTGGGTTCGGAGGTGATCCTGACGCTCCTGCGCAGGGGCCGAGCCGCGCCGTCGCTGGACAGGGATGCGCCACGACCGTAGACTCGCGGGTTTACTCCCGGGTGGCGCAGGCCGTGGTCGCTCTCCCGGAGTGTCCCCCCAACCCGCGAAGTAGGCAGATGGATTTCCGCAAGATCCAGGAAGCACAGGAGCGGTTCGGTGGCCCGTTCGCCATGACGGCGATGCTGCAGAAGAGGGTACGCGAACTGATCCAGGGCGCCCGACCGCTCGTCGAAACCGACAAGACTCGTCCGATCGACATCGCCCTCGACGAGTTGCTTGCGAACCGGTTGACGCTGGAGCCTCCCGAGCAAGCGGATCTGCCCCAGGCGCCGACCGACATCTTCGGCAGCGACGCCTGACGCGCGGGGGCGCGCGCGCACCGCCGACACCGGGCGCTCGCTAGCGGTTCTTCAGCGCGAAGTAGATCACGTAGATCCACGAGAGCAGTCCATGGAGGATCGCCCACAGGATCGACTTGTTCACGCTCCACGAGATCGTGATCGCGAGGGCGGTCCCGAAGGTGATGCCCGCCCTGGCCGCACGGGTCGCAACCGACACTGAGCCGCCGTCGCTCGCCTGCCTCATCGCTCCAGCCCTCCCTCGGCGCCCGCCGCCGCGACGACCACCGACGCGCGAAGGATCGCGTCGCGGATGCGGATCCGGTCCACGACCTCGAGCCCGCCGACGACCTGGCCGAAAACCGAATAGCGCCCGTCGAGATGCGGCGTCGGCAAGTGCGTGATGAAGATCTGGCAGCCGCCGGTGTCGTCGACCGACTTCGGCATCCCGACGGTCCCGCGGACATAGGGCGTGTGGCCGATCTCGTCGGGCAACGGGTAGCCCGGGCCGCCCCAGCCGTCCCCGCGAGGACAGCCGCCCTGGATCACGAAGTCGGCGACGACCCGGTGCCAGAGGAGGCCGTCGTAGAAGCCCTTCCGGGCCAGGCGCGCGATCGTGACGCAGTGGACGGGGGCTTCGTCGGGAAGGAGCACGATCTCGATCCGCCCGCGGCTGGTCTCGAGCAGCAGTCGCGCCCCGCGCAGCGTGGCCGCCTCGGCGAGCATCGCCGCCGCATCGAGGCCGAGCAGCCGGAAGCCGGAAGGTGGGGGGGCGGGGGGGGGCTCCTTCCCCAATGCCAGCAGCGCCTCGCGTGCGGCGGCCCGCACCGGGGCGTCGCGGTCGTCGCGCGCGGCGCAACGAAGCCAGGGATCGAACTGCCGCAGCGCCTTCAGCGCCCCGGCAGCCTCCACGCGGATGTCGAGGTGGGTGCCGCCCACGGCGTCCTGCGCCGCCGCGACGATGGCCGGCGCGTGGCTCGCGTCGCCGCGCTTCCCGAGGGAGCCGATCGCCGTCGCACGCATCGTGAAGTCCGTGTCGGCAAGCATCAAGGACAACTCGCGCAGCGCGCGCTCCTTCGGTATGGCCTCTTCGCCGCAGACCTCGGCCGCCGCCAGCCGCCCCTCGAGCGTGCGCGGGCTGTCGGGGGGCAGACGATCCGGCGCGCGTGCGAAGACCCTCCACGCCCACTCCTCGCGCGCCCCCTCCGGCCATGCGGACGCCTCTTGCGGCAGCGCGATCTCCTGTCCGGCCGCGGCCGCGGCGGCAGCGGCGAGCGTGCAGAGGCGGGGGTCGGCGACGAGGCGGTCCGCAGCGCCGCGGAGGAGGGCCGCCGCCCCCGCGCCCCCCGAAATGAGATGCTCGACCGCGACCTCGCGCAAGAGGGGATCCTCATGCCCCACGAAGGCGGCGACGCGCTCGGCCGCCGCCGGATCCCACGCCCTGCCGAGTGCGCGGATCGCGGCGACGACGATCCTGGCGTCGCGGTCGCCGAGCAGCGAGAGAAGCCGCTCCTGCGTCCCCTTCACCTCGCCGAGGGCCATTGCGCCAAAGACGCGCTCCTCGAACGGCCTCCCGGCTCCACTCGAGGCGGCGAGGATTTCCGCCCAAGCCGGATCGACGGGGACGGGAGAGCCCGAAGTGCGGGCGCGCTCGCGCAGCAGCCTCGCACACGCATAGACTTGGCACCAACGGACGGCCGCGTCCTCCTCCTGCGCGAGCGCGGCGACGAGGTCGGGAACGACCGAGCTGTCGCGCAGCCGGAAGAGCGCGAGCGCGGCGGCCGACCGGACCTGCGCCTCGCCGGAGCGCAGCGCCGCGACGATGGCCGCCGTGGCGCGCGCATCCCCGCACTTGCCGAGCGCTTCGATCGCGAAGGGCAGCTCCTGGATGCCGAGGGCGGGGAGCGCCGTGCGGATGGGGAGGAGGGCGGACGGCGCCGCGATCTGGCCCAGCGCGAAGAGCGCGGTGCGGCGGACGGACTTGGAATCGTCCCGCACCATCGGGAGCAGCCATTCCACGGCGCGGGGCTCCTTGAGGCGTCCCGCCGCCCGGGCCGCGGCCCTGCGGAACTCGGGATCCTCGCTCCGGGCCGCCGCGACGAACATCGCGTCGTCGTACTCGCGCCCCAACTCCGCCGACAACAGCGCGACGATCGTCCCGTCGAGACTCCGGCCCGGGGCGTCGCGAGGCGACGCTGCTGCTGTCGCGGCGACGAGCGTCACGCCCGCGACGATGGCGCGGGTCGCAGACGCCGCCCGGAAGCGCACGTGCGGGTGCATGGATGCTCGCGTCAAGGCGGGCGGATGTTAGCACGGGGGATGCCGGTGAGAGGGCCGTCGAGGAAGGAGGAGAGCGACAGCGGTCGGCCTGGGCCGCGCTCGAAGGTGGCGACGAGGCAACCGTGCCGGGCGCTGGCGAAGACGAGCGCCTGGCCTCCCTGGGCGTAGCCGTGAAGCGCCGCCGCGTCGGCGAAGCCGCTCGAACAGGAGACGAGCAGCACGCGTGCGCGCACGGCGACTCCGAGAGCCCCGGCTAGGCGGCAGGCGCCGCCGTGGTGAGGGGCGAGCAGGATCTCGCATCTCGGGATGCCGACGGAGAGCAGCGCGCCGAGCCCGCGCTCCTCGCGGTCGGAAGGAAGCATCATGCGCGGTCGGCCTTCGATCTCGAGCAGCAGCACGAGGGCGCGGTCGTTGCGACGGAGGCGCCCCTCCGCGGGCGCGTCGTCCGCCACGAGCACGCGAAGACGTGCGGAAGGCGAGGCGAGCAGCACCTCCCCCGGCTCGGCGCGCCGGGCGGGCACGCGGTTGCGCGCCGCCGACTCCCGCACGGGCGGCGGAAGCTCCGCGCCGTAGACGAGCCGGCCCACCGGCAGCGCATCCAGCAGGCCCGGCAGCGCGTTCCAGTGGTCGGCGTCGGCGTGGCTGAGCACGACGGTGTCGAGCCGTCGGACCCCCAGTTCGCGCAGGGCGGGCAGCAGCAGCGCACGGCAAGCGTCCTCGCGACCCTTCGAGCCCGCGTCCAAGAGGGCGACTCCACCCCCTTCGAGGCGCAGCAGCGCGGCCTGCCCGTGGCCGACGTCAAGCAGGACGAAGGAGTCCGCCCCCGGCGATGGAGGGCGCAGCATGAGCAGCGGCACCGCGGCGAGCAGGGCGACCGCGCTGCGCGGATGCGCACGCAGGCGAAGCAGTCCAAGCGTCCACACCGCAACGCCGGCCGCCCCGATCGGGGGCAGCGCGAGCAGCGCGCCGGGCCACCGCGAGGCGTGGTCGAGCAGGACTTGCAGCGCCCGCGCGAGGGGCACCGCCACCGCCGCCGCCGGCTCGCCGACGCACGCGACGAGGGCGGCCAGCGGCAGCGCGAGGCTGACGAGAGGGCCCGCGACGAGATTCACGACCGGTGCGAACGGGGTCACGACGCCGAACGAGTGGGCCACAAGGGCCAGCGTCGAAAGCCATGCGGCGAGCGTCACCGGCAGCGCGCGCAGCAGGTGGCCGCAGAGCAGCAGGCGGGCGCGCCGGTCCCTTTGGACCGCCGGAAACCGCGCGAGCAACTTGTGGCGGCGGCTCCACGAGCCATACCATGCGGGCGCCAAGTAGGCGATCCCGATCGCGGCCGCGAAGCTGAGCTGAAAGCCGACGCGGAAGATGTCGAGCGGATCGACGAGGGCGATGAACAGTGCGGCGCCGCCGAGAGCGGAAGCGGAGTCCGGCGGACGGCCCCGCAGCAGCGCCAGCGCGTAGCACGCGACGCCGGTGGCGGCGCGCCTGACCGGAGGGCCGCTGCCGGCGATCGGCACGTAGAGCAGCGTCATCGCGAGCGTCAGCAGGGCGGCGAGGCGTGGCCCGGCACCGAGGAGGCGCAGCGCGGCGTGCATCAGACCGGCGAGCAGCACGAGATGCATCCCGGAGATCGCGAGAAGGTGCGACGTGCCCGTGCGCTCGAACATGCTGCGCTGGCGGGACGAGAGGCCGCCGCGCACATCGAGCAACAGCGCCGCCATGAGCGCCGCGACATCCTCCGGAAGGCGCGCGCGCAGGCGCTGCGCAGCGGCGCGCCGGACCTGGCCCAACCGGTGCGCCAAGCCCTCGGGGGCCGGGTCGAGCAGCGTCAGGTTGGCGATGTCCCGCAGGTCGCCGAACGAGGATGCCCCCCGGATCGCGAGACGTCGCCGCCCATCGCTCTCGCCGGGATTGCGGGCACCCCTCGGGGGGCGGAAGCGTCCGACGACGCGCACGCGCGCCCCCGGGCCGAGCGCCGCTGGAACGACCCCGGGCCATGTGCACAGGAACCCGGCGCCGTCCCCGCGGTACCCGAGGAGCCAGCCTCGACCCCGGAAGGGATCCTCCCCGCACTCCGCCACGCAGAGCTCGACGGCGCCGGGGCGTGGCAGAGGAGGTGCGCTCTCGGGAGGGATCGCCGCGAGGTGTCGCGAGACGCCCGCCTCGGCCCTGGCGCCGGCCAAGAGCCCGGCGAGGAGCGCCAAGCCGAGTATGCGCGGCGCCGCGTGCCGCCCGGCGACCATCCAAAGGCCTAGCAGGAACAGGCACCCCCCGACGGCCCAAGGCCCGCAGGGTCCCAAGGCGACGCCGGCGATGGCGCCGGCACCGCCGAGGGCGAGCGGACGCGCTTCGACATCCTGCCTCATATCCATAAGACGCGGCGTGGTGTCACGGAGGCCGCGCGACGCCCCGCCGGGGCTTGCGGAGAGCGCATGCGCGACGTACTACGGGGGGATGGGTATCGATGCATTCAGGCGCTTCCGTTCCGGACTCCTGCTCTCGGCCTTCGTCGTGGTAGCGCTGCCCCCCGCCCCCCCGACTTTCGGCGGCGAAGAGGCGCCGCTTTCCGCTCCGGCCGCCGAGGATCTCCTTCGCCATCTCAGCCTCCTCGCCTCCGACGCGTGGGAGGGTCGCGGGAGCGGGACCGCGGGCGAGGAGCGGGCGACGACGTACATCGCCGAGCGGTTCGCGGAGTGGGGGCTCGCACCCGCGGGGGAGCGCGGCGGCTACTTCCAGGCCGTGCCGATGCCGGACGGTCACACCGTGGGGCAGGGCTGCGCGCTCGTCTCGACCGGCGCGGACGGCGTCACGGACCTCTTCGTCGCGGGCAAGGACTTCACGCCGTTCGGCTCTTCGGCGAGCGCCACGGTCGAGGGGGATGCCCTCTTCGCCGGCTACGGCATCTCGGCGCCGGACGCGCGGTACGACGACTACGAAGGCCTCGACGTGAAGGGGAAGATCCTCTTCGTCTTCCGCCACGCGCCGCGCGGCGATGGCGAGGGGGCGCGGGGGGCGGCGCTCTTCCGGCGCGCCCCCTTTGCGGCGAAGCTCGACGAGGCCCAGAAGCGCGGCGCGCTCGCGCTCGTCGTCGTCAACGATCCGTTCCACTTCCCCCTCCCGCCCGAGGGGGCCGCCGAGGGGAGCCGCCGGCTGCCCGATGCGCTTCACACGGGCGACACCGGAGGCGGGCGCGGCACGATCCCGTTCCTGCATCTGACGCTGGACGCGGCGCGCCGCCTCTTCCCGCCGCTCTTCGGCGCGACTCCGGAAGCGTGCGACGAGGCGATCCACGGAGCGGTGGCGGGAGGGCCCGCCCCGCGGCCCGCGCCGCGCCGGGGGCGCGGCGTGCTCCGGATCGTGACCGAGGTCGACGCGCGCATGATCACGGGTCGCAACGTCTGCGGGCTCCTGCAGGCCGGGGCGCCCGACGCGCTCGATGAGGTGGTCGTCGTCGGCGCGCACCACGACCACCTCGGGCGCGGCGCCGCCGGCACGCTGGCCCGTTCGGCGGAGGAGCGCAAGCAGATCCACAACGGGGCCGACGACAACGCGTCGGGCACGACCGGGCTGCTGGAGGTCGCCCGCGTCCTCTCGTCGCGGCGGGAGCGGCTCCGCCGGTCGGTGCTCTTCCTGACCTTCACCGGGGAGGAGCGCGGGCTCCTCGGCTCGGTGCACTGGACCGAGCATCCGACGCTTCCCCTCGCCCGCATCGCCGCGATGGTGAACATGGACATGATCGGGCGCCTCGACGGGCGCAAGCTCTTCGTCGGTGGCGTCGGTACTTCGGTGGCGTTCCGCCCGATCCTCGAAGCGGCACGCCTCGAGGCGGGGCTCGAAGTGGTGTACGGCGACGGCGGCCGCGCCCCGAGCGACAACACCTCCTTCTACGCGAAGGGGATCCCGGTGCTCTTCTTCTTCACCGGCCTCCACGACGACTACCACCGGCCGAGCGACGACATCGAGCGCCTCGACCTGCCCGCGATGGCGAAGGTGGTCCGCCTCGCCGCCCGCAGCGCGCTGTCGCTCGCGAACAGCCCGGATCGCCCGGTCTTCGTGCGCGCCGACCAGGGAGGGTTCGGGCCGCCGCGGGCCGTGCTCGGGATCCGTGCCGGCGCGGACGCGGCCGGGGTCAAGGTCGAGGGCCTCACCCCCGGGGGGGCGGCGGAGGCCGCGGGAGTCAAGCCAGGAGACGTGATCGTCGCGCTGGCGGGAGAGGCGACGCCGAACCTCGGTGCGCTCGGGGCGCTTCTGCGCAAGCGGGAGGTCGGGGAGCGCATCCGCGTGCGGGTCCTGCGCGACGGCGTCGCTCGCGACGTCGAGGCGACCCTCGGACAGGGGTAGAGGTTCCCGCGCGTCGCAACCCTCGCGTATCCTCGCGCCGCATGGGACTCCGGGTCGGCCTCGCGGCGTTAGCGGCGCTGCTGCTCTCGGGGAGGACCTCCTTGGGCGAGCAGGAGCCGGCGGGGCAGGAGGCGCCCGGTGTCCGCCTCTACCTGCCGGAGGTGATGCAACTTGAGGAGTTGACCGACGCCGAGTCGGGGAAGGCCTTCGCGGTGCTCGGCCCGGTGGAACTCGCCGTCGAGCAGGGGGAGGCGCTGCTCTTCTCGGTGCGAGCGCGGCGCCTCGTCGTCTGGCTCCATCCCGACTTCGACAAGACGATCCTCGCGCTCGTGGGCCGGCTCCGGAAAGAGCCCGATCTCGTGCCGCTCTGGGCCGTCCGGGCGATCTATGCGGAGGGGGAGCGGACCCCGGCGATCTTCCAGACGGCCGGCAGGATCTTTCGCTGCTCGTCGTTCTACTACGAGTTCACGACGCATCGCGGGCTCATCGTCGATGCCGACCTGCGCTTCCCAAGGAAGGGGGCCACGGGGGAGGGGATGGCCGACGTCGTGATGCGCGCGCGGCGGTTGCACGTGACCGGTCCCGGGGAGCTCGTGGCGCAGGAGGCGGCCTTCTTCACGACGCCCTATCACGAACCGGACGTCGCGATCACCGCCAGCCGCGTGACTCTGCGAGAGCGAGAGGTGGGCGCCGTGCTCGGGAAGCTGATCCGCCTCTCCGCCGCACCCACCGACGGCGGCGGACCGTCGCGCAAGGAGGTCGAGGCGCTGCTGAGGGAGATCGAGCAGGCCGGTCTCACCCGGGAGGGGCGCCTGATGATCGCGGAGGAGGTGCGAGCGCGCGTGCTCGGGATCCCCTCCCCGAAGTTCCCGCGGGTCAAGAGCGACGGGGACAACCCGCCGCTGCGGTTCGCCGTGGAGATCGGCGGACAGGGGTCCCTCGACAACGGCCTCAAGCTCGGCGTCGGCCTCGACAGCAAGCCGGTGAGCTGGATCGTCGGTGCCGGCTACTACGAGGGGAGAGGACCGCTCTTCGACTTCCTCGCGGAGACGGCAACCGAGGATGGCCGGCTCACCGGGCGCACCTACGGCGTCTACCTGCACGACGACGGCGACGACGCCGGCGTGGTCCCGAGCACCGAAAACCGCTACTGGACCAAGAACCAGTACCGCTATCGCATCGACGACCTCTGGCGCCTCGACGCGGAGTACGCCGACCTCTCCGACGCCACTTGGCTCCGGAACTTCGACGAGCGCGAATTCAAGGAGGAGAAGGAGCAGGAGACGCTGCTGCACCTGAGGCGCCGCGGCGAGGCGTCGCACCTCTCGCTGACGACGAAGGTGCAGTCGATCGGGTTCCTCGACACGATCGAGGAGCTTCCGCGGGCCTCGTACGCCTATCCGGCCCTCCCGCTGCTGACCGTCGGGGAGGGGCCCAACGGCGAGCCGCTGCGCCTCCAGCTCGCCCTTGCCGCGGAGGCCTCCCACCTGCACTTCCGGGACGGCGACGGCCTCGGTGCCCCCGACTTCCGGACCGCACGCGTCGATGTCGACCCGACGCTCTATCTCTCGTTCGATGCGGGTCCGGTGCGCGTCGTGCCGTTCGCCGAGTTCCGCGCCACCGCCTACGAGAACGACCTCTCCAGGGACTCCGCGGGCCGCTTCGCCGGCAGCGCCGGCCTCCGCCTCGACACGCAGATCCAGCGCCTCTACGCCCGGACGCGCCACGTCGTCAACTTCAGCGTCGAGTATCTTAACCTCTACGAGGTCAGCGAATCGCCGGCGACGCTCTTCCCGTTCGACGCGATCGACCGTTTGGAGCCCTTCGAGCGCCTGGCCGCGCGGGTGCGCAACCGCTGGATCCGCGCCGGACGCACGATACTCGACGTCGAGCTCCTCGCCGCCTGGTTCCCGGAGGGCCGCCGGCCCCTCGGCGCGCGCGGCGAAGGGTTCCTCGAGCTCGACCTGCGCTGGTTCCCGACCACCCGCAGCACGGTGCAGGTGCGCGCGCAGGTCGATCCCGACGAGGGCGCGCTGGATACGGCGAGCGTCGAGCAGCACTGGCAGGTGACCGAGCAGCTTGCGCTTCTGCTCGGCCTCCGCCATCTCGACCGCGACAGCGACATCCTGACCGGCCAGGCCGAACTCTACGTCGACGAGCGTTGGCGCCTGCTCGCCTTCTCCCAGTACGACCTCAAGAACGGGGAGTCCCTCGACCAGGCGCTGCTGATCCAGCGGCTCGGCCAGACCGTCGTCGTCGGGATCCGCATCTCCTACGACCCCGGCGACGACAACTTCAGCTTCGGCTTCAAGTTCGACCTGCTCGAGAGCTTCCGTCGCCAGAAGCGCCGCGAGAAGGAGTGGGACGCCCGCGGCGAGGTGGGCTGGCGATAGCGGCTTGCCCGGGTTGCCGTCGTGCAGGGTGCGAAGGGGGGTGGGCCGGACACGCGGCTATCGCTAGCGCGGCGGGCGCGGAGGGGAGGGGGTGGCGGGGGCCGCCGCGGGGGAGCCCCCGAGGCCCCCGGGTATCATTGGGCGGGTGGGACGTGCGATCTATCCCGGGACGTTCGATCCCGTGACTTTGGGGCACCTTGAGATCGTCCGGCGGGGGGCCGCGCTCTTGGGAGGGCTCCTGGTCGCCGTCGGCGTGCGGGTGGACAAGAAGACGCTCTTCTCCGTGGAGGAGCGGGTGGCGCTGTTGCGCGAGGCGGTGGAGGGGATCGACCGCGTCGAGGTGGCGCCCTTTCGGGGGCTCGTCGTCGACTTCGCGCGCGCGAAGGGGGCGACGCTGCTGCTGCGCGGCGTGCGCAACTCCAGCGACTACGAGTACGAGGCGCGCATGGCCGTCACGAACGCCCGCCTCGCGCCCGGGATCGAGACGCTGCTCCTCGTCGCCGACCCGCAGACCGCCTTCCTCTCGTCGACGCTGATCCGCGAAGTGGCGCAGTCGGGCGGGGACCTCGACGCCTTCGTGCCCCCTTGCGTCTCGCGCGCGCTGCGCGAGAAAGGGCGGCGACCCCCGCCGGGAACCTGAGGACTGGGAAATGTGCGAGACGAACGGGGGCAACGCGGCGGGGGTGGGGGGTCGCCGCCACCGAAACGGGTTGGAGTAGGGCTTCGGGAAACGGGCCGCGCTGCATCCACGAGGAAGCATGGCGCCGCAGGTCGCGGCGCGCCATCGGCAAGTCGCCCCATTCGGAGGGGGTCTCGGGGCCATCGCGCGTGGTAACCTCGGCGACCGCCATGCGAAATCTCGCCCTTCTCGCCCTGCTCGCGATCGCCGCTTGTGGCGGCGGGGACACGAAGAGAACGAGTGTGGCCTCCGGTGACAAGAGGGCCTTCCTGCCGGAGGACGAGTCCTGGAAGTCGGTGCCGCAGGAGTTGATCTTCAACAACCAGTCCGAACCCGAGACGCTCGATCCCGCGATCATGACCGGCGTGCCGGAGCATTCGCTCGCGCTGGCGCTCTGTGAGGGGCTCACAAGCCACGACCCGAGGACGCTGGAGCCGGTCCCCGGGGTCGCCGAGCGCTGGGAGGTCGGCGTCGACGGGAAGACCTACACCTTCCATCTCCGCGCGAACGCGAAGTGGAGCAACGGGGAGCCGGTCACGTCGCAGGACTTCCTGTGGTCCTGGTACCGCGCGATGGAGGAGCCGGACTGCGACTACGCCTACCTCTTCTTCTATGTCGACGGGGCCTCCGCGTGGCGCGAAGGGCTCGGCGCGGCGAAGCGTCCGCTTGCGGAGTTCGTGCAGCGCGTGGGCCTCGAAGCCCCGGACGAGCGCACCTTCGTCGTCCGGCTTGCGGCGCCCTGCGCCTACTTCCTCGACCTCTGCGCATTCGAGACCTTCATGCCGGTGCACCGCGCAACCGTCGAGAAGCACCAGCTTGCGTGGACGCAGCATGCGAACTGGGTCGGCAACGGGCCCTACCGGCTCGTGGAGTGGTCGCCGCGCCAGCACATCGTGATGGCGAAGAACCCGCACTACTGGGACCTGGACTTCCTGAAGCTGACCAAGATCACCGCGCTTCCCGTCGACGACATGGACCAGGCGTGGAACAAGTTCCTGAAGCGGGAGGTGCACTGGATCCGCTCGGTCCCCTCGGCGAAGATCGACGAGGCGAAGCGGAACCCGGAGTATTTCGTCCAGCCCTACCTCGGCTCCTACTTCTACCGGTTCAACGTGAAGACGTGCGCCCACCTGCGCGACAAGCGCGTGCGCATGGCCCTTTCGATGGCGGTCAACCGGGAGACGATCACCCGCGACATCCTGCGGGCGGGCCAGATCCCCGCCGAGTGGTTCTGCCCCGCCGTGGGGGGCTACGAGCCGCCGAAGGGGCTCGCCTACAACCCGGACGCCGCCCGCGCGCTTCTCGCCGAGGCCGGCTACCCGGGGGGGGAGGGCTACCCGACGCTGACGCTCTTCTTCAATACGCAGGAGGACCATAAGAAGGTCGCCGAGGGCGTTGCGCAGATGTGGCGGGAGAACCTCGGCTTGCAAGTGACGCTGCAGAACGCCGAATGGAAGGTCTACCTGAAGCAGGTCGAACTCCTCGACTACCAGGTCGCCCGCGCGGGATGGATCGGCGACTTCGGCGACCCGATGACCTTCCTCGACATGTGGGTGACCGGCGGCGGCAACAACAACACCGGATGGAGCCACGCGAGGTACGACGAGCTGATCGCGAAGGCGCGGGTCGAGGTCGATCCTCGGAGGCGTCTGGACTACTTCGGCGAGGCGGAGCGGATCGTCGTCGAGGACGAGTTCCCCATCCTGCCGCTCTACATGTACGTGAACCAGGGGATGAAGGTCGACCGGCTCCGCGGCTGGTACGAGAACATCCGCGACCTCCACCCCTTCCAGTACATGTACTTCGAACCGGAATAGGGCGTGCGCGGCATGCTCGCGTCTGGCCTCGGGGAGGTCGGCCGGATCGGCGGGGGGGGGCTTCTCCTCTCGGCGGTCGCCATCGGCCTGCTCGCGGCGTTCCGCCCCCAAGGGAGGTTCGGGCGCTTCCTCGCCCGCCCCCTCCTCCCCCGGGTTCCGCTGGCCCTTCCGCTCTCGCTGCTTCTGGTCCTCCTCTGCCACTTCGCGACACCGCTCGGCGTCGGCGCCGCCTCGGCGCTCGTGATCCTCTTCGTGCTCTGGACCACGCGGGAGGTGGTTGCGCAGGGGCGCGCGATGCAGCGGTACGTGCTGCGCCGCCTGATCGGCGCGCCGGTCGTGCTGTTCGTGCTCGTCACGATCACCTTCTTCCTCGTGCGGCTCGCGCCGGGAGGCCCCTTCGACAAGGAGAAGCGCCTCGACCCGGAGATCCAGGAGCTTGTCGAGGAGAAGTACGGCCTCCACCTCCCGCTCCACGAGCAGTACGGCCGCTACCTCCGGGATCTGCTGTGGAAGGGCGATCTCGGCCCCTCGTTCAAGCACAAGGGGCGCACGGTCAACGACATCGTCGGCGACCACATCGGACCGACGGCGCTGCTCGGACTCTGCGCGCTCGCGCTGACGCTGCTGATCGGCATCTCGGCGGGGCTCCTCTCCGGGCTCAAGCAGAACTCCTTCTACGACTACGCGAGCATGACCGTCGCGATGGTAGGCCTCGCGCTGCCGACCTTCGTCGTCGGGCCGATGCTCGTGCTGCTCTTCGCGATGAAGCTCGACTGGTTTGCCGTCTCCGGGTGGGAGAGGTTCCCCCGCGACCTCGTGCTGCCGGCGATCACGCTGGCGCTGCCGTTCGCCGCCCGCGTCGCGCGCCTGACCCGGGCCGGGATGCTCGAGGTGGTGAACCAGGACTACATCCGGACCGCCCGCGCGAAGGGGCTGCCGGAACTCACGATCGTGCTCCGCCACACGCTGAAGGGGACGCTGCTGCCGGTCGTCGCCTTTCTCGGGCCGGGGATCGCCGTGATGCTGACGGGCTCGCTGGTCGTCGAAATGATCTTCGGGGTTCCGGGGATCGGCCGGGAGTTCGTCGAGAGCGCGACCAATCGCGACTACCCGGTTGCGCTGGGCCTGACGATCCTCTTCGGCACGCTGATTCTCGTGATGAACCTTCTCGTCGATGTCGCCTACGCGATGCTCGACCCGAGGATTCGCCATGGATAGCGGCCCCGGGCGGGGCCAGAGCCTCTGGCGCGATGCCTGGCGGCGGCTGCGCAAGAACCGCTTCGCGATGGGGGGGCTCATCGTCGTCGGGCTCGTCTCGGCGCTCTCCTTCTTCGCGCACCTGCTCGTGCCCTTCGAGCCCGACTACGGCCAGCCCTGGCTGCTGGCGAACCCGCCGGGCTTCAGCCATCCCGCCGTGCTCGCGGAATTGCGCTTCGACCGCGGCGAGGCGCCGGTGCTGCCCGCCTCGATCCCGGCGCCGGTCCGCCGCTCCATCGACGGCGACGGCACTCTCGAGTACCTCGTCCACGAGTATGCCGACACCGAGTACCGCCTGAAACTGCGGAAGGGCAGGGTCGAGAGCATCCGGCGCACCGAGGGGGCGGCGCCGGTCGAGGCGATCCGCGTCTCGGGCTCCCATGAGTTCGTCCAGCGGCTCTCGAGCGGCGGTCCGGTGGGGCCGGAGATCCATGATGTCCTGCTCGAGGGCGACGGCGCGCTTCCGGAGGGGCTGCCCTCCGACGGGAGCATCCTGATGCTGCTCGTCCGCCGCCCCCGCACCCCCGAACCCGAGTCGATCCGGATCGAAATCTCCCAGGGGAAGGTCCTTTCGATCCAAAGGGGCGGGTCCGCCCTCGATCGGCTGCGCCTCGAGGGGAGGCAGGTCTTGCGCGTGACGAAGAACGGACGCGAGGGGCGCCTCACCCATCTCCTCGGTACCGATCTGGTCGGACGCGACGTGCTCTCGAGGGTGCTCTACGGCGGCCGCATCTCCCTCGCCGTCGGCGCGATCGCGACGCTGGTGACCGTTCTCGTCGGCGTGGTCTACGGCGCCCTCGCCGGCTACCTCGCGCGTACGCCGCTCCGGTGGGGGGGGGCCTCCGCCTTCGTGGGGGCGGGCGTCGCCGGCCTCCTGCTCGGTTTCCGGGCGGGAATGGCGGCCGGGTGGATGCTCGCGTACGCGATCTTCGCGAGCGCGATGCTCGCGCTCCCCCGGATGTCGCTTCCGCTGCTGCGCCGCCCGATGACGACGCTGGGCGAGTTCTTGATGCGCATCATCGACATCCTCGAGGCGATCCCCTACATGTTCCTCGTGATCCTGCTGATGATCTCGTTCGGGCGCGACATCATGACGCTCTTCATCGCGCTCGGCCTCGTGCAGTGGCTGACGATGGCGCGCATCGTCCGCGGGCAGGTGCTGTCGCTGAAGGAGAAGGAGTTCATCGAGGCCGCCGAGATGTCGGGCGCCGGCCATGCGGCGATCCTCTTCCGGCACCTGATCCCGAACACCCTGGGCGTCGTCATCGTCTACGCGACGCTGACCGTGCCGGCGATCATCCTGCAAGAGTCCTTCCTCGCCTTCATCGGCTTGACCGTGGAATCGGGGGGGCGCACGCTCGACTCGTGGGGCTCGCTCGTGAACCAGGGGCGCCAGTCGCTGACCTCGAGCGGCGGCAACTGGTGGGTGCTGCTCTTCCCGAGCCTCGCGATGGCCGTGACGCTCTTCAGCCTCAACTTCCTCGGCGACGGCCTGCGCGACGCGCTCGACCCGAAGCTGAAGGGGAGGAGCTGATGGCGCTGCTCGAAGTGGAGGATCTCCGCGTCGGCTTCCGGACCGACGACGGCCGCGTCGAGGCGGTGCAGGGGGTCAGCTACACTCTCGACCGGGGCGAGACCCTCGGCATCGTCGGCGAGTCCGGTTCGGGCAAGAGCGTCTCGACGATGGCGCTGTTGCGCCTGATCCCGGAGCCGCCGGCGCGGATCCGCGGGCGCGTCACCTTCGACGGGCTCGATCTGCTGCGCCTCGCCCCGGGGCGGCTGCGCGCCGTGCGCGGCAACCGCATCGCGATGATCTTCCAGGACCCGATGACCTGCCTGAACCCCTTCCTGCGCATCTCGACGCAGATGCTCGAGACGATCGAGTTGCACACCGCGCTGCGCGGGCGCGCGGCGCGCGATCGCGCGGTCTGGTCGCTGGAGCGGGTGGGCATCCCGGGGGCGGGCGACCGGCTCGACTCCTACCCGCACCAGTTCAGCGGCGGCATGCGGCAGCGCGTGATGATCGCGATGGCGCTCGCCTGCGAGCCGGAGGTGCTGATCGCCGACGAGCCGACCACCGCGCTCGACGTGACGATCCAGGCGCAGATCCTCGATCTGCTGCGCACCCTCGTCCGCGAGGAGGGGATGGCGCTGATCCTGATCACGCACGCGCTGGCCGTCGTCGCCGGCCTCTGCGAGCGCGTCGCCGTCATGTACGGCGGCCGCTTCGTCGAGACCGCCCCGACCCGCGAGCTCTTCCGCGAGCCGCGCCACCCCTACACCGAGGCGCTGCTCAACGCGCTGCCGCGCGTCGACCGGCGCGGCGCGGGGCCGCTGGCGGCGATCCCGGGATTGCCGCCGCGGTTGGACGTGCCGTTCACGGGCTGCGCGTTCGAGCCCCGGTGCGGGTTGCGCGAGGCGCGCTGCCTCGACGGGGTGCCCGACCTTCGGGGGGCGCCGGGGGGTAGGGCGCACGCCTGCCGCGTCCGGCAGGAGAGGTCCGCGTGAGCGATCCGCTGCTGACGGTGCGCGGGCTCAAGCTCCACTTCCCGACCCCGCGCGGCGTCGTCCGGGCGGTGGACGGCGTGGACCTGACGCTGCGCGCCGGCGAGACGCTCGGGCTCGTCGGCGAATCGGGCTGCGGCAAGAGCACGACCGCCCGGGCGATCGTCCACCTGCTCCGTCCGACGGAGGGGGAGGTGCGGTTCGAGGGGCGCGACCTGACGGCGCTCTCCGGACGCGCCCTGCGGGCGACGCGGCAGCGGATGCAGATGGTCTTCCAGGACCCCTACGCGAGTCTCGATCCGCGGATGACGGTGCTCGACATCGTCGGCGAACCGCTGCGCAGCTTCGGGCTCTCCCGCGGCGGCGCCCGCAGGGCGCGCGTCCGCGAACTGCTGGAGACGGTCGGCCTCGATCCCGGTTTCGACCGGCGCTACCCGCACGAGTTCAGTGGCGGCCAGCGGCAGCGCATCGGCCTCGCCCGCGCGCTCGCGGTGGAGCCGACGCTGATCCTCTGCGACGAACCGGTCTCCGCCCTCGATGTCAGCATCCAGGCCCAGATCGTGAACCTGTTCGAGGACTTGCAGCGGCGGCTCGGGCTGGCCTATCTCTTCATCAGCCACGACCTCGCCGTCGTCCGCCATGTCAGCGACCGCATCGCGGTGATGTATCTCGGCCGCATCGTCGAGAGCGCGCCGGCCCTCGATCTCTACCGCGCCCCGATGCACCCCTACACCGAGGCGCTCCTCAGCGCGGTGCCGATCCCCGATCCGGAGGTCGAGGCGACGCGGCGGCGCATCATGCTGACCGGCGATGTGCCGCGCCCCGACCAGCCGATCGTCGGCTGCCCCTTCCGGTCGCGCTGCCCCGCCGCGTTCGACCGCTGCGCGGTCGACGACCCCGCCCTCGTGGAGCGTCGCCCCGGCCACGAGGTCGCCTGTCATCTGCATGAGCGGGCGATCGCTCCGACCAGCGCGTAGAATCGCTTCCGCCATGATGCGGATTCACACCGAGGGCGCCCCGGCGGCGATCGGACCCTACTCGCAGGCGGTGGCCTGCGATGGCCTGCTCTTCAGTTCCGGCCAGATCGGCCTCGACCCCAAGACGCAGTCCCTCGTGCCCGGAGGCGTTCGCGCCGAGGCGGCGCAGGTCATGCGGAACCTCGATGCGGTCCTGCGCGCCGGCGGCAGCGGCCTCGGCCAGATCGTCCGCGCGACGATCTTTCTCGCCGACATCGCGGACTTCGCCGCGGTCAACGAGATCTACGGCGGGGCGCTCGGCGACCACCGCCCGGCGCGCTCCACCGTCGCTGTGCGTGCGTTGCCGAAGGGGGCGAGCGTCGAGATCGACGTGATCGCGAGGCTCCCCCGGTGAGGCCGCCCGATCCCCTGCTCCGCGCGCTGCATGCGGCGGGGAACGTGCTGATCGCGACCCACAGCCCGATGGACGGCGATGGCCTCGGATGCGGCCTCGCGCTGCAACGCGCACTGAACGGAGCGGGCAAGCGCTGCCGTTTCGTGACCGAGGCCGCGCTGCCGCGCGCCTACGCCTTCCTCGACGGCTACGACGGCATCGAGCGGCTCGCCCCGGGGCCCTTGCCGCCCTTCGATCTGCTGCTCGGCCTCGATGCCGGCGACTCGCGCCGCCTCGGGCGCCCCCATGCGGAGCGTCCCAGGGGATCCGTGGTCTGCAACATCGACCACCATGTCAGCAACGAGCGCTACGGAGATGTCGCATGGGTGGTGCCGGAGGCGGCCGCCACCGGAGAGCTCGCGTTCGCGCTGATCCGCGCCCTCGGGCTCCCTGTCGATCCGGCGATCGCATTGGCGCTGCTCGTCTCGCTGGTCACCGACACGGGCCGCTTCTGCTACTCGAGCACGGGCCCCGGCACCTTCGAAACCGGCGCGGAACTGCTGCGGCTGGGCGCCGACCCCGACCTGATCCACCGCCATCTCTACGCCTCGGTCCCGCTCGGGGTGCTGCGGCTTCATGCGCGCGCCACCGAGGAGATCCGCCTGCCGGAGGGGGGCCGGGCCGCCCTGCTCGTCGTGCCGTGGGGCTACGGCGCCGACCTCGGCGCCGAGGAGGAGGACGTCAAGGACCTCGTCGATCTGGTCATCTCGATCCGCGGTGTCGTGGTCGCCGCCCTCGTGCGCGGACTTCCTAGCGGCGGCTCGAAGGTGAGCCTGCGCAGCAAGAGCGACCGCGCCGACGTCGCGGCGCTGGCCGGGAGGTGCGGCGGAGGCGGCCATGTGCGGGCGGCCGGATACACCTCGCCGCTCGGCGAGGAGGCGGCCGCTGCGGCGCTCTTGCCGGCGCTGGGGCAACTCGCCGTCGCCGCTTCCGGGTAGCCTCTCGCCGTGGCTCGATCGGACGATCTCCGCGTGCGCGTGGCCCGTACGCTCAGGGCCCGAACGCTCTTCCATGGGACGACGCGGGTGCGGAAGCGCGGAGCGAAGGGGGGGGGCGGGGGCGCGGACAGCGACACCCTCGGGTGGGAGGAGTTGGAGGCGAAAGCGCTCGGCTGCACCGCCTGCACCCTCTGCGAGACCCGGACGAGCGTCGTCTTTGGCGAGGGGGATCCGCGGGCGGAGTTGATGTTTGTGGGCGAGGCCCCGGGGCACGACGAGGACTTGCAGGGGAGGCCGTTTGTCGGCCGGGCGGGCCAGAAACTGACGGAGATGATCCTCGCGATGGGGCTTCAACGCTCCGAGGTCTACATCGCAAACGTGCTGAAGTGCCGGCCCCCCAACAACCGGGATCCTGCGCCGGACGAGGCCGCGAAGTGCCGGCCCTACCTGCTGCGCCAGATCGCGCTGGTAGCCCCGAAGGTCATCTGCGCCCTCGGTCGCCACGCGCTGAGGGCCCTGACCGGCTACGAGGGGGCGATTTCGAAGGTGCGCGGCCGGCCGATGGAGTTCGCGGGCACCGTCGTCGTCCCGACCTGGCACCCGGCCTACCTGCTCCGGAACCCCGCGGCCAAGCGCGAAGCGTGGGAGGACCTGAAGGGAATCCTCCGGATCCTGGGGCGGCCCGTGCCCCTCCACAAAAAGCGCGAGGGGTGACGCGGCGATGACACGCATCGCCAACGCTCTGCCGGAGTTCCCCGCGGGCCCCCGGGCCTTGGGGGAAAGGTATTGCGGCCTTTGCGCCGCGTGTGGTAAGTAGGGCGGCTCCGGGCCGGAGGGCACAGGTCCCGGACGTCCTTTCGAAGGCACGTTGGGAGGCCTTCTCGGTACGGGTCGGCAGATATTCCCCTTGGTGAGCAGGGGGGAGGATTGAGGAAACGCGCATGCGTAGAGCATTCAGCCTTTGCATCCTCGTCGCGGTCGTAGCGCTGATCGGCGCTGGGTGCGCCAAGAAGAAGACCTGGGTCGACGAGGACGCGAAAGCCGGCGAGAAGGCCCCGGCGGAGCAGGCGGAGGGGTGCGGTTGCGCCGCGCCCTCCGAGGAGGAGATGCCGGAGGCGTGTGGCGAGGGCTGCACGGAGCCGTGCGCCGAACCGTGCGCCGAACCGTGCGCCGAACCGTGCGCCGAACCGTGCGCCGAACCGTGCGGCGGCGGTGCCGAGGAGGCGGTGCTGGATGCCGACGGTATTCCCGAGGGCGCCGCGGCGGGGCGGGAGGAGGCGAAGGCGCTCGTCGCCCGCTTCAAGGCGCTCGCCGAGGCCAAGTACAAGGCGGGGGATGTCGTCGACGCGCGCGAACTCTACAAGCGTGCGCTGCTGCTCGACAGCGGCGACCAAGAGGCGCGCGACGCCTACATGCGTCTCAGCATGGAGCTGGGCGAGCGGGCGCCGATCGCCGACGACACCGTGGCGCGCGAGAGCGACCGGATGGAGGCGCGGCGCCAGGCGACGATCGTCGCGCTGAACCAGCGGCTCGCCGAAGCGCGTGCGGCGGAGCAGGACGGCGACTACGAGAAGGCGGCGCGCAAGTACGAGGAGATCCTCAACATCCTGAACTGGTACAAGTACCAGACCGACTTCCCGATCAACTCCGAGCAGGCGCGCGGGCTGATCGACCGTGCTCGCGAGCAGGCCCGGCTCTCCGAGCAGCGAGAGCGCGAGAAGATGAACGCGGAGGTCCTCGAGGCGGAGAAGGCGCGTCACGAGCGCCAGCGCGAGGAGGAGCTGCGCCAGATGAACGTCTTCCTCCGGGTCGCGTCGGATGCCTACGATCGGGGCAACTACGACCTCGCGCTGACGAACGCGCAGAAGGTCCTCGCCCTCGATCCGCACAACGAGGCGGCGAAGGATCTGGTCCGGATCGCGCAGGAGACCAAGTACATCGCGGAGCGCAACGAGATCCGCGAGCAGTTCAACGACCAGTGGCGCACGGTGATGGAGCGTCTCGAGATGGATGCGATGCCCCATCCGGAGGTGCTCAACTACCCGAAGAGCTGGGCCGAGATCTCCCAGCGCCGGCCCAAGGTCACCGGATCCGCGAACCTCTCCGCCCCCGATCCGCGGGCGGACCAGATCCTGAACACGCTGCAGCAGAAGCGCGTCTACGACCTCTCCTTCACCGCCGGGGACATCACCCTCGCGGGGGCGATCGACTACCTGCGGAGCGTCACGGGGCTCAACTTCGTGATGAGCCAGAAGGTCAAGGAGGAGAAGGGCGAGACGGAGATCGAGCTCAAGATCGACAACGTCAGCGTCGCCCAGGTGCTCCAGTTGATCACCGAGCCCAACGAGATGGCGTGGAAGATCCGGAGCGGCGTCGTGATGATCCTCAGCAAGGAGGAGGCGATCGACAAGCCGATCCTCCAGTTCTACGACGTGAAGGACCTCGTCGCGAAGATCAGCGACTTCCCCGGGCAGGAGATCAACCTCGTCCCGTCGAAGTACCAGCCGCCGGATACCGGCGATGCCGATGTGGACCCGGTCTCCCCCTTCGAGGTGGACCAGCTCCAGGAGGTCATCAAGCAGACGATCGACCAGGAGAGCTGGGACACCGTCGAGGGTGCCGAGATCCAGGTCAAGAACAACGTCCTCGTCATTACGCAGACGCCGGAGACCCACCAGAGGATCGCGCAGTTCCTGAGCGATCTGCGCAAGAACACCGGCCTGCTGGTCAGCCTCGAAGTGCGCTTCCTGACGGCGGAGGACCGTTTCCTCCGCGAGGTCGGCGTCGACATCCGCGGTCTCGGCGACCAGACGGGCGGCGTCGGTCTTCCCGGCCTCGGAACCGGCACGAACTTCGACGACAGCTTCTCCGGCTCGACGGCCAACCCCTCCGGCTCGGCGTCCGGCACGATCCCCGAGCCCTCGTCCATCGGCACGGCCAAGACGCCCGGCGCCTTCTTCTCCGACGGGGCGGACGGCGAGTACAAGGGCCGCGTCGAGAACCTCTTCGACTTCATCCTCGGCTTCGACGAGCGCGGTCAGGCGACCGCCTCGGCGGCGTCCGGCGGCGTCCGCGGCGCGAATTCCGGCGGCTTCACGCTCCAGCACACCTTCCTCGACGACACGCAGATCGAGGTGATCCTGCGGGCCGTGGAGAAGAGCGAGCGGATCGAGGAGATCAGCGCGCCCCGGCTGACGGTCTACGACACGCAGCGCGCCAACGTCTCGGTCATGAAGCAGAACTCCTACGTGCAGGACTTCGACGTGGAGATCGCGCAGTCGGCGGCGATCGGCGATCCGATCATCCAGACGATCCGCGACGGCATCATCCTGGACGTGCGGCCGATCGTCAGCGCGGACCGCCGCTTCATCACGATGGAGATGCGGCCGACGGTGGCCGACCTCGTCCGGCCGATCCCGACCTTCCTTACCTCCCTCGCGACCGGCCCTCCGGTGACGATCCAGGTGCCGGAAATCGCGATCTCGCGCGTCCGGACCACCGTCACGATGCCCGACGGAGGCACGCTGCTGCTCGGCGGCATCAAGTTCTTCCGCGACCTCGTCGCCGAGGCGGGGCTCCCGGTGCTCAACAAGGTGCCGATCCTCAGCTTCCTCTTCGGGCGCAAGGCGAAGACGGTCCAGCGCCGCAACCTGCTGATCCTCGTGAAGGCGGAAGTCGTCGTGCCGGAGGAGCATGCGCCCAACTTCGGCGCGCGCTGACCCTCCCCCCGACCCCCACCCATCCGCGAGGGGCAGGCATCCGCCTGCCCCTTGCTCCTTTCTTTTGCTGTTGACGATGTCACGACCGCCGGTAGGATCCTGGTACCCCGTTTCTGCGTGAGCGCTGCGCTGCGACCGAGAGAATGAATGCGCCGCGTCGCGTCGGCCAACGCCCGCCCCCGCCCGTTGCGGATTGACTCCGCCCCCCTCCCGCGTACACTCTTGACCTTTTCCTTCCCGCAGGGGGGGGAAGCGCTTGCGCGTGGACATCGGCCGGCCTCGTCGTCTGCGCTCGTCGCGTGTCCCGAAACCGGAGTGGAGCCATGAACAGACGCTGGACCATCGTCGCGCTGCTGCTGGCGGGAGGGGTGGCCTTCGCCGCCGACGCCGAGCAGGAGCTTCAGTTCGCGCAGGCGCTGGGGGCTCGGGGGCTGACCGCGATGGCGGACAAGGTCCTCGACGACCTGATCGCCAGCGGAAACGCCGATGCGAAGAGGGCGGGGGAGTACGGCAAGGCGCTGATCCAGAAGCAGTTGGCCAGCCGGGCGCGCGCGCTCTTCCTCTACGACAGCGAGGAGGGGCGTCCGCCGCGCGTGTCGCGCGAAGAGGTGCTCCGGCTCTATGCCGAGGCGAAGCCCAAGATCGAGGCGTACGTCGGCAGCCGCACCGAGGCGGGGGAGGCGGCCTTCCTGCTCGCGGAGCTGCTGATGGAGTACGGGGAGTTCCTGACGGGTGCGTCCTATCCCGACGAGATGGACGCGGAGCGCAAGAAGCTCGTCGAGGAGAACAAGGACGCCGCCGCGAAACTCTTCGAGACCGCGGTGCAGAACTACGAGAGGGTCTACCAGGAGGGGCGCAAGCAGCTCCCGAAGGACGAGGCGCCGGACCCGTCGAGCCCCGTCTACCTCCGCACGATCCAGGCCGACCTGCTCCGCTCCACGGCGAAGTTCCGCTGGGCGCTGATTTACCCGGGCGGCGTCCACTTCATCAACAAGATCGACACGGCGGAACTCGAGCTGGACGAGCACTACAACCGGCACTTCCAGGAGCTCTCCGGCGCCTACGCGGTGATCTACCTCGGTCGCGCCAACTACGAGAAGGCGGTGCGGCTCGGCCAGGCGGACGGCGGCGAGGTGGCGCTGAACTACTTCGCAAGCATCTTCCGCGACGTGAACGAGGATCCCACCGCCCCGGGAACCATGGACGTGATCGGCGAGGCCTTCTACTGGTATTGCCGGACCGCCAACGCGCTCGCCCGCAAGGAGGGTGCGCTGAAGAAGGAGCAGCCGGTCTACCTCGACAACACGATCAAGGCCGGGACCACCCTCAGGCAGAAGCTCAAGCACGGCGCGCGGCGGACCTGGACGCTGCGGGCGATGCTCGAAGTGGGCGAGGCGTATGCCGCGCGGAGCAACTACACCGCCGCGGTGGAGATCGCCGGCGAGGTGCTCGCCTCGGCCCGCACCGAGGGCGACCGGCGCGCGACGAAGCTCGCGACGGAGAAGCTGACCGCATGGGTCGGGAGCGTGGCGGGCGCCAGCGTGCTCGACCCCGGACTGCTCTTCCAGATCGGGGAGTCGCTGAATGCGCAGGGACGGCTCGCGAACGCGATCACCTTCTACGAGAAGACGATCGGCGCCTGCCGCAGCGACGAACAGCGCGAGCGGTACGGGCACAGCGCCCGCCTCCGCGTCGCGCAGGCCTATCGGAAGGACGGACGCTACATGGCGGGGGGCGAGGTCGGCTGGCGGCTCGTCCAGGACTACCTGAAGTCGGGAGCGAGCGAGGAGTCCACCTTCCACACGACGGCCTCGGAGGCGTGCAACACCGCACGGGCGTGCCTGAAGGCGATCGCCGACGCGACGAAGCGTCCGGCCGACGAGCAGCGTTTCCGCGAAGCGACGGAGACCTTCCGCTCGAAGTTCCCCGACCACCCCGACAACAGCGACGCGGCGTTCTCGAACGCACTCGAACTGATCAACCGCGGGAAGCTGCTCGAGGCCGCCGAGAACCTGAAGGACATCAATCCCAACTCGCCGAACTACTGGAGGGCGCAGCGCGCCGTCCCGACCTGCTACCAGAAGCTGGCCCGCGAGCAGCCGGAGAAGGCGGCGGAGTGGAGCGAGAAGTTCCTCTCCTCGTCGCAGGCGCTCGAGAAGATCGCGGCGGCGCGCGGCGACGACCCCGCGGCCAAGAAGAGTCGGCAGTACGCGCGGCTCTTCACCGTGATCGCCTTCTCCGACCTCGCGCGGTGGCCCGAGGCGCTGACGGAGGTGGACAAGTACCTCGCGGACTACCCCGACGAGTTCCTCTATCGCGGCCTCGAGCTGGACGTGAAGATCCACGGGCACCTCGCCGCCGGCGACATCGAGAAGGCGGAGTCCACGCTCGCGATGCTGAAGGCGAAGCTCGCCGGCTCCGATTCTCTGATCCGACGGAACAACCAGGACGTGTTCGATGCGTTGCGCAAGGGGTACAAGGCGCTCGAACCGGGGCCCAATCGCGTCGAGATGGCGGGGCGCGCCGCGAAGCTCTGGGAGGAGCGGATGGAGGGGGAATCGAACCCCTCGGCGGCCTACTCCTGGCTGCTCGGGGATGTGCTCCGGGACGCCCAGCGCTGGCAGGAGGCCGGCGAGGCGTTCGAGGTGGCGGCAGGCAAGGCGGAGGACCCCGGCGTCAAGGGCGCGTGGACCTTGCAGGCGGCGGAGATGCGGTTCGAGGCGATCCTCAACGACCCGAGAATGCCGGGACCTGAGAAGCAGAAGGTGCTCGCCCTGACCCGCGAGAACTTCACCGACGTGCTGATCCCCGACAAGTCGCAGCAGGAGGCCGTCCTCAAGGTGCTCTCGACGTACACGGCCTGGCCCAGCAAGGAGATGTGGGCACAGATCAAGCGGAGTCCGGATGCGCTGCTGACCGCGGCGAAGGTCTTCAAGGAGTCGAGCCCGGCAGGGCTCGACGGGCGCTGGATCGCCATCCGCCTCGTCTCCCACCTGCACAGTTTCACGAAACCGAACTCGGACCCCTCCAATCCGAAGCTCGACGAGTTCATCGCGCACTGGTGGAGCGGGACGGAGCTGATGCTCCAGCTCTACCTGGTCATCGCCGAGTCGGGCGGAGGGCAGGTGGCCACCAGCGCCGCGCAGAGCGGCGCCGCCTTCTCGAGCAAGATCCTCTTCGAAAATCCCAACGCCGACGGACCCGAACGCCTCGCGCGGCTCAAGCAGCTCGATGCGAGCCTCAAGGCGCGGGTCGGAGGGAGGTGACCGTGATGACCCGTTCGACGACAGTCCGGGGCCTCGTCCTCGTGTTCGCGCTCTCGCCCGCCGTGGCGGTGGGTGCAGAGCAGCTCACCTATGCGGAAGAGGACGGCTCGATCAAGACCGTGCAGGTCGAGAGCGTCACGAAGATCACCGACAAGGAGTGGAAGGGGCTGATCGACGTCGCCGGACGCCGCAAGTCGTTCACGATCCCGATGCGCCGCGTCGTCACCTTCCGTCGGGGCGATACGAGCGAGATCAACCAGTGGTCGAAGCTGCTGGCGCACGGCAAGCGCCTGCTCGCGGCGGGCCAACTCGCCACGCAGGGAGTCGTGCCGGGGGCCGAGGAGACCTTCTCCAAGATCGCCTACAGCACCGAGAAGGGGACCAAGGGGCAGGAGGACACCGAGCGCATCGAGACGTGGCACAACATGTACGCGACGCTCTATCTGATCGAGACCCGGCTCGAGATGGGGCGCAAGGGCGACGGCGCGAAGCTGGGCTCCGCCCTCGCGACGATCCAGGAGTTCCGCACCCGCACGCAGGGCAAGCCCCCCAAGGAGGTGCAAGTGCAGGTCGTCGACCCGAAGGGGGTCCAGCGTGCGCAGAACGTCTGGTGCTGGGGGGAGACCCACCTCACGCCGGACGTCGACCTGCTCGAAGCTCGCGTGCTGGCGGCGCAAGGGCAGATGGATGCGGCGAAGGGCGTGCTCGACCGGCTGATCGATGAGGCGAAGAAGGGGGTGTTCTCGCCGCACCTCCTGACCGACGCCGTCATCCTGAAGAGCGATGTCGAGGCGGCGGGCATGGCGAGCGAGGGCCAGGAGACGGTCTTCCGCGCCGCCGGGGTCAACCTCTCGAGCCTCTCGCGCAACCAGCCCGACCTCTTCGGGAAGAAGGTTCTCGGCCGCGCTTCGAACATGATGCTGCTGCGCGGGGCCGACCTGCTGCTCGCGAGCGCGGAGCAGCAGAAGTCGACCTACGACCTGCCGTTGGCGCGCTACACCGAGTTGCGCCAGACCGAGGGCAAGAGCGACCCGGTGCTCGCGATCGGGGCGACCGCCGGAATCGGGATCTGCCTGACCGAGAAGGGGCAGGGCGAGGCGGGCTACCGGGCCCTCCTCGAGGTCGTGACGCAGGGATACGAGCACCCGGAGCAGATGGCCCGGGCGCTCTACTACCTGGGCAAGGCGGCGCCGGTCTTCGCGAAGGAGATCGACGCGCAGGGTGGCGATGGCGGTTTCCTGCGTGCGGAGGCGGCCCGGTGGTGGGCGGATCTTCGCGAACGCTTCCCGACTTCGGACTGGGCAGCGAGGGCCAAGGCCTAGTAGAATCTTCCGTCTGCCCGCGGGCACGTCCCGCGGGCGGGCTTCCTGAATTCGAACTCAACGCGAAAGGAGTGGGACGCATATGAAGGCCATGCGCATGGCTTCGCTGATGGTCGTGGCGGTCGTGATGGTCGGGTTCCTCGCCGGCCGGGCTTGGGCCGCCGAGCCGCCCGCGGCCGAGGAGGTGAGCTGGTTCCAGCAGTACATCGGGGCGGGTGGCTGGATCGGCTACGTCATCGTCTTCTGCTCGTTCATCAGCGTCGCGCTCAGCATCGAGCACGCGGTGAACATCAAGCGCGACAAGATCGTCCCTCCGCAGTTGATCGACGAGATCGAGGGAATGTTCGAGAACGAGGAGTACCAGGAGGCGCTCGAACTCTGCGAGGCGGAGCCGAATTTCCTGACCAACGTGCTCGCGGCCGGTCTGCCCAAGATCAATGCCGGCTTCGACACGATGAAGGCCGCGATGACCGAGGCCGCCGAGATCGAGGCGATCCGGCTCAGCCAGAAGATCAGCCTGCTCGCGCTGCTCGCGAACCTCGCGCCGATGCTCGGCCTCTTCGGCACCGTGTCGGGCATGATCGGCGCGTTCGCGACGATCGCCGCGATGGGCTCCGCCGTGACGCCGGCCGACCTCGCGACAGGCGTCGGTCAGGCGCTGGTGACGACCTTCCTCGGCCTTCTGGTGGCGATCCCGACGATGGTGGCCTTCTTCCTGTTCCGCAACCGCGTTGTGCGCGTCACGATCGAGCTGACCGGCATCGCCCACGACCTCGTAGAACGTTTCCGCGGCAAGTAGACCGGCGCGTCCCCGCGCGAACCCGTCGACCGGGAGTGACGAATGAGCAAACTGTCCGAGATTTCCCAGGATTCCGGCGAACTCGACATGACGCCGATGATCGACATCGTGTTCAACCTGCTGATCTTCTTCCTCGTCGTCAGCGACCTCAACCAGAAGGATCTCGCCGAGCTGACGCTCCCGATCGCCTACATGGCGCTCGAGGACAAGGGCGACGACCCCGACGACCGCGTGATCCTCAACGTCGACAACCGCGGGCGGATCCTCTTCCGCGGCCAGCCGAAGAACCTCGACGAGTTGGGCACGATCCTCGACCAGGCGGTCCGCGTCTACAACATCAAGACCAAGGGCGAGGGGTTCGTCGAGGTCGCCCCGGGCGCCAAGGCGAGCAAGCTCTTCGTGCTGCTCCGGGCCGACAAGGACACGCCTTGGCAGCACGTGCAGTACCTGATGACGATCATGGCCGAACGGAAGCTCTACAAGTGCCAGTTCGCCTGCTCGAAGTACATCGGGAAGGGCTACAAGGGCGAGGAGGGGATCAAGGAGGCGCGCATGATCGGCGGGATCACCCAGGACGAGTACAAAGCGCAGGGAGGTCAGTAGCCATGGGAAGCAAGGCAGCCAAGGAACTCACGAACCAGAAGGCAGCGCTCGAACTCACGCCGATGATCGATGTGAGCTTCCTCATCCTGATCTTCTTCATGTGCCTGCCCTTCAAGACGCTCGAAGGCAAGCTCCTCGCGTTCCTCCCCACCGACAAGGGCATCAACCCGATCCCGCAGCCCCCGCCGAACGAGATCATGGTCAGCGTCCACATCATGGGGCGCCGCGAGCAGCCCCGTGCGTGGGGCCTCGAAGGAAGCCAGATCACGGTCTCGATGCCGACGGAGGTCATGTACAAGTTCGCCGACCGCGAGACCGACGACCTGAAGCGCGTCGGGCAGTGGATCGCCGACGCGAAGAAGGCGGCCGCGGCGGGAGGCGGCACCGCCACCGTCAAGGGCGAGATCAAGGCGGGGCACAAGACCCCGCACAAGTTCGTCGTCGCCGTGCTCAACAAGTTCTCGGAGGCGGGGCTCGAGAAGGTCGACTTCTACGGCACCGCGATCCCGGGGCCGCAACTGCGCCAGTTGCCCCTGCTCCCCTACCCGGCGAAGAACTATCTGACGACGGGCGACTAGGTTGATTCGAGTCAGGTCAAGAGCGGCGATCCTCCGGGATCGCCGCTTTTGCTTGTGGGTCCTGCCGGCGCTGGCCCTGCTCGCCGCGTGGATCTGGTGGGGGCCCGGGGGAGGCGATCGCGGGCGCCCGAACGTGCTCCTCGTCACGATCGACACGTTGCGGGCGGACGCCTTCGCGGATCCGGAGGTGCATGCGCTGCACGGGCTCGCCGCGCGCGGGACGCGGTTCCTGCGCGCGCGCACCGTCGCACCGCTGACGCTGCCGGCGCACGTCTCGCTGCTGACGGGGGTCTCGCCCGGCCACCACGGCGTGCGGGACAACACGGCGGCGCCGCTGCCGCCGCGCGGGGCCCGGGACACCACGCTCCTCGCCGAGGAACTCTCCGACGCGGGATATGTCACGGCGGCCTTCGTCGCGGCGGGGGTGCTTCACGCCCGCTACGCCCTCGACGCGGGCTTCGGGATCTACCGCTCCCCCCCCGATCCGGCACCCGGCGATCCGCGCTTCCCGGCGCTCGCCGGAGAGGAGCAGGTGGAGCGGCTTCGCCAGTTCCTCGGGAACCGGCCGGCGGCCCGGCCCTGGTTCGCGTGGGTCCACCTGTGGGAGCCGCACGAGCCCTACGAAAGCTGGGAGGGGGATGGGCGGCGCTCGGCCACCGACCACTCCGATCCGCCCGGCGAGCGATACCGCGGCGAGGTGCGCCGCAGCGACTCGCTGCTGGAGCGGATGCTCGCGCTCGTCGATCCCGGGTCGACCGTCGTGGTCGTCACCTCCGACCACGGCGAGTCGCTCGGCGAACACGGCGAAGCGACCCACGGCGTGCTCTGCCACGGCGCGACGATGGACATCCCCCTCGTCATCGCCGGTCCCGGCGTTCCGGCCGGGAAGGTGGAGCGCGCCCTCTGCTCCCTCGTCGATGTTCCTCCCACGCTGCGACGCCTCTGCGGCCTCGCCCCCCGGCCCGGCGACGGCATGGATCTCTTCGCGTTGCCGGAGGGGCGCATCCTTTGCGGCGAGAGCCTCTACGGCCACCGGCTCTACGGGTGGGCGCAGCAGTCGGTGGCGACGGACGGCACCGTGAGCCTTCTCGATGGCGGACCTCGGCTCGAGATCTTCGACCTCTCCGCCGATCCCGGAGAGCTTTTCCCTCTCCCCGAGCCCCTCACCCATCCCTCCTACGAGGCGCTCGACCGGGCGCTTCGTGCCTATCGGGAGCGGGCCCCCGGGGTGCAGGGCGGCATCGAGTCGGCGAGCCCGGAGTCGCCCTACGGCTCGATCCGGATGCCCGAGCGCGAGTTCAGGAAGCCGGCGGAGAACCGCCTGCTCCCGGACGCCAGGGAGCGGATGCCGCGGACGATGCCGCTGCTGCATGCGATGGCGGCGGCCATCGCGGCGCGCGACCGGGCCGCCGTGACGCGGCTCCTCGACCCGATCGAGCGAATCGCGGCCGAGGAGCCGGGAAACCCCGCCCCTGCCCTCGAGCGGGGTCGGGCGCTGCTGCTTGTGCTGGAGGACGCCCAGGGGGCCTCGGAGGCCCTCGAGGAGGCGGTTCGCCGGGGGTACCGCTCGCCGGACCTGGACCGTCTCCTCGAGGCGGCACGAAAATTGGCCGGCCGGTGACCCGGGCGTGACAGCCGCGGGTTGATCTGGGGCCCGTCGTGCGTCCGCTCTCCGGGCGCACGACGGGCCTATTGAACGGCTGGTGCCGTTCGGGTAGTCTTCGCGCCTCTTGGTCCGGAGGGTACGGGGCCAAGGCTCAGAGAAGAAAGTTCGGCAAGGATCGCGCGGGTTGGAAGCGGGTGTATCCCCTCTCCCGGCGTTCTTCCACGCGGCGGGTTCTCCAGGGAGGGAAGCGCCGCAGGAAAGGCCAGAGAATGAGAGATCTACTGCAGGGATTCGGACGGACGCTGCTTTGGGCGAGCCTGCTCACGCTTCTCGTTCCCGCGTGCAGTTCGGGGAAGAAGAAGGAGACGCCTCCCGCTCAGCCGCCGACGGTCGCGCCCGACGAGGGTGCCGAGGGGAGGTTGAACGAGGTCGAGGAGGAGACGCGCCTCAAGGGCCAGTTCGACGAGTACATGTACCGCAAGCTCTTCGACCAGGCGGTGAGCCAGCGGAAGGCCCTGCAGCTTCCGCAGGCGCTCGAGTCGGTCAACACGGCGCTGAGCTACAACCCGACGTCGGGCGAGGCGCTGACGCTGCGGTCCGAGATCCAGCGCATGATGGGGGATCGCGCCGGCGAGGTGCGGACCGTGGTCGATGACCAGTACGATTCCTATCTCGTCAAGCTCGACGAGCAGAAGGTCTCCGTGCGGCGCCTGCTCGCCGACGCGGAGAGCGCGATGGGTTCGCAGAACTGGGCCGCCGCGCGGCGCGCGTACGAGAACGCGAGCTTCATCGTCACGACGAGCAAGCTCTCGCCGCTCGGCGAGGACAACGAGCTCGCCCAGTTGGGCGAGAAGGCCGAGAGCGGCCTGCGCGAGCTCGACCGCGTCGTCGCGACGGCGCAGGCCGAGCAGGAGCGGCGCGACACCGAGGCGGCGCTGATGCGCGTCGCGGAGGAGGAGGAGCGCTCGCTGATCGAGGGCCGGGACCGCCGCGCCCGCCTGCTCAGCTCGGCGATCGACCAGTTCAACCTCGAGAATTTCGACGCCGCGGCGACGTACGCGCAGCAGGTGCTCGCGGAGGAGCCGGACAACACGGTGGCCCGCGACATCCTCGAGAACTCCCGCAAGGCGCGTCACACCTACGTGAACGAGCGGATCCTCCGCGAGATGAAGGAGTCCTACCGGCGCTGGGAGGTCGACATCCAGCGGAGCACGGTGCCGTCGAGCTCGATCCTCGTCTGGCCCTCCCAGAGCTTCTGGGATCGCATCGGCCGGCTGCGCGCCGTGCGGACCTCGGCCTCGGGGGGCGGACGCGAGATGAGCCCGGAGGAGCAGAACGTCCTCAACACGTTGAAGACGCGGAACGTGGACCTGCGCTTCGACGGGACGGCATTCCCGCTGGTGGCGAGCTACCTGACCGCGGCCTCCGGCGTGAACTTCGTGATCGACGCCCGTGCGAAGGAGGACCTCGACGCGGCCGAGATCACGCTGCAAGCGCAGAACGTGACCGTCAACGACGCCCTCGACCTCGTTATGAAGCAGGCCTCCGCCGAGGGCGAGGTCGTCTTCGAGATCGTCGGCAACATCGTCCGCTTCATCAAGCGCGAGCACCAGAAGAAGAACCTCGTGCTGCGGATCCACCCGGTCGCCGACCTCACGCTCGGTCTCACCGACTTCATCCCGCCCCAGATCACGCAGGTCGGCGTCAGCGACGACACCGACACGCCGCTCTTCGGCGGCCAGGCCGAGGAGGCCCCGCAGCCCTACGGGACGATCGAGGAGCTGATGGAACTCGTGCGCGGCGCCGTCGGCCAAGGGAGCTGGGAAGACCCGGCGACGATCAGCTCGCAGGGAAAGAACCTGGTCATCTACAACTCCCCCGAGGTGCAGAACCGCGTCAGCCGCTTCCTCGACGACCTCCGCTCCTTCAGCGGGCTCGTGATCACGATCGAGTCGCGCTTCCTGACGGTGACCGACGGCTTCCTGCGGGACATCGGAGCGGACTTCCGCGGGCTTGGCGGCACGAACGGCGGCCCCCTCGCCGTGCTCGACGACGTGACCTCCGGCCTCGAGGACAACGCGTCCGCCGGCATCGACAACGGCAACCCCGGCGTGAACTCGGGCGGCGCGGCATCCGCGCCCTCCTCGGGCTTCTTCTTCAACGACGGCGGCGACGGTGACTTCCGCGGCCGCTCCGAGAACATCTTCACGAACCCCCTCGGCGAAATGCTGAGCGCGCTGGGCGGAGGCTCCTTCGCGATCACCTTCCTCGACGACCTCGGGTTGAGCCTGATCGTCCGCGCGACGGAGAAGTCGAAGAAGGCCCGCGAGATGACCGCCCCGAGCCTGACGGTCTACAACACGCAGCGCGCGAACCTGACGGTCGTGAACCAGATCAGCTTCGTGCAGGACTTCGACGTCGAGGTCGCGCAGACGGCCTTCATCGCCGACCCGGTCATCGGCGTGATCCAGGATGGCCTGACGCTCGACGTGCGTCCGACGGTCAGCCACGACCGCCAGTACATCACGATGGAGCTGCGGCCGACGATCGCCAACCTCGTGACGCCGATCAGCACCTTCCAGACGCTGCTCGGCGCGTCCACGCTGGGCGTCGTCAGCGCGCAGAACCCGGTGACGATCCAGCTTCCGGAGATCGACCTGCGGGTCGCCGAGAGCACCGTCAAGATACCCGACCGGGGCTCGATCCTGCTCGGCGGACTCAAGAGCATCTCGATCGCCGACAAGAAGTCGACGACCCCGGTCCTCGGCAACATCCCGATCCTGAGCTTCCTCTTCAGCCGCCAGGGCAAGTCCCAGGAGATCGAGCACCTGATGATCGTCGTCACCGCGACGATCACCGACCTGCAAGAGCAGGGCGACCGGATGCGGGGGTACTAATCGAGGCAGGCCATCCAAAATGCGTTAACGTACGGGCTCCGGCGCAAGCCGGGGCCCGTTTCCATTCCCGGCCCGAGATCGCCATGACGCTTCGTGCGGTCCTCTTCGACATCGACGACACGCTCTACGGCTCGACCGCGTTCGCGGCCCAGGCGCGCCGGCGAGCCGTGGAGGCGATGGTCCAGGCCGGGCTCGACTCGCCGGTGGATGCCGCCTACGCCGAGCTGCAAGAGGTCGTCCGCGAATACACGAGCAACCACGGCCACCACTTCGACAAGCTGGTCGTCCGGCTGGGCGACCGGTTGCGCCCCGGCGTCCACCGCGGCATCGTCATCGCGGCCGGCGTGTGCGCGTATCACGCCACGAAGGAGCACCTGGCCCCCTTCCCGGACGCGACGCGGGCGCTCGAGGCCCTCGCACGCACCGACCTGCTGCGCGGCGTGCTGACGAACGGCCTCACGGTCAAGCAGTCCGAAAAGCTCGTTCGCCTGGGCCTCCAGAACGCGTTCAGCCCCGGCGCGATCTTCATCAGCGAGGAGATGAAGGTCGCGAAGCCGCACCGTGACATCTTCCACCGCGCCTGTGCGAGCCTCGGCGTCCGGCCGGCGGAGGCGCTCTATGTCGGGGACAGTCCGAAGAAGGACATCGATCCGGCCCATGAGGCGGGGCTCGTCACCTGCCTCCGTCGGGGACAGGGCTCCCATGCCGGCGAGGTGGCGGTCCACCCCCCCGACCTGGCCGTGGACTCGCTCGACGACCTGATCGTCCACCTCCGCGAGGGCTTGGGAGTGCGGTTCGACCCCAAGCCGCTGCTGCGCGCCCGGGGCGACCGCGGGTCGTGGGGCGCGGCGGTCTGACGGCGCGTGCATCTCACCGTCGTGCTGCCCTTCTTCAACGAGGAGGCGCTGCTGCCGGCGCTGCCCGGGACGCTGGGGCGCATCCGGCAGGCGCTCGCTTCCCACGAGGTGCGGCTGCTCGCGGTGGATGACGGCTCCCGGGACGGTACCGCGCGGGGGCTCGCCTCGGTGCCGGGGCTCGAGGTCCGCACGCACCCTGACAACCGCGGCGTCGGCGCCGCGATGACGACCGGCCTCCGGGAGGCCACCGGCGACGCCGCGATCGTCTACGACCCCGACGAGCC
>Ga0187893_10000424_pt1 | contig 110935 bp, 111 predicted proteins | sample MA1701074metaG_FD_139574 | JGI IMG/M metagenome (GOLD analysis project Ga0187893, IMG submission 139574) | White microbial mat communities from a basaltic lava cave in the Kipuka Kanohina Cave System on the Island of Hawaii, USA - MA170107-4 metaG ...
ACCGGAAACCCCGAACCGGGGGGAAGGGGGAGGTGCGCGATGATCGCGGACGGATGTGGCGCGGGTTGCATCCCGCAGGGACCCCGCGCGGGCCTCTCCCCCATTCGCTTGTTTGAGGGCTAGGGCACGGCGCGCGCGACGACCATCGTCACGTCGTCGTCGAACGGGCGGTCTTCCACGTGCCGCCGCAGGCTCGCGAGCACGCTCGCCTTCACCTCGCTCACGCTCGTGCCGCACCCCTTCAGCGACGCGTCGAGCCGCGCGGTGCCGAAGAGCGCGCGGTTCCTGTCGGAGGCCTCGGTGATGCCGTCGGTGTAGGCGACGAGCAGGTCGCCGACGTCGAGGCCGCGCTCCGACTCGCGGTACCGCTGGCTCGGCATCACGCCGAGCGGCAGGCCGGTCGGCTCGCCGAGGTCCTCGAGGCGGCCGCCGCTGCCGCAGCGCTTGAGCCGCGGCGGCGGATGGCCCGCCAGCGCGTAGCGCAGCGTGCGCGCGCGCGGGTCGTAGGCGCCGAGGAACGCGGTCACGAACGAGCCGGTCGGCGTCGAGCGGCGCAGGCAGAGCTGGTCGTTGACATAGCCGAGCAGATCGCGCGGCTCGGTCGCCTGCGCGCTGCCGACGTGCGCGAGCGTGCGCGTGATCGCCATCTCGACGGCGGCGGGCGTGCCGTGGCCGCTGACGTCGGCGAGCAGGATGCCCCAGCGCCCGTCGGCGAGCGGGAAGAAGTCGTAGTAGTCGCCGCCGGCGTCGCGGGCGGGCTGGTAGTGCACGTCGATCTCGAGGCCGGGAATGGGGGGGAGCGCGGGGGGGAGCAGCGCGCGCTGCACGTCCGCGACGAGCTTGATCTCGCGGTCGAGCGCGTCGAGGGCCTCCCGGAGCTGGCGCGCGGTGACGAGGTTGTGCGTCGCGCGCGCGAAGAGGTTCGTGAACCAGAGCGTCTGCGGGACCGTCGCGGGATCGACCATGCCGGGCCGCTCGTGGCCGAGCAGCAGCACGTTGCGCGCCTCGCCGCCGTCGAAGATCGGCAGCGCGAGCGCGGAGCGCACGCCGGAGAGCAGATCCTTCGCCGGGTCGCCGGGGGCGAGGCGCAGGTCCTGCTCGACGCGCACCTCGCCCGAGTAGGCGATCTCGCTCAGGAATCCGCCGTCGTAGACCGGCAGGCTCTCCCGCTCGGTCCAGACGTTGGGCTGGCGTTGCCACATGTTGTCGCGCGCGAGCACGACCCGCGGCCGCTCCACGCCGCGCCGCGACAGCGAGAGGAAGCGCTGCATCCGGCTCGCGGCCTGGATGCGCGCGCTGTAGAGCCGCACCATCGTGTCGGGCTCCTGCTGCGCGCTCATCTCGCGCATCATCTCGGCGACGTAGCGCGTGCGCTCCTCCCACGTCCCGCTCGTCGCGTCGAGGATCTCGATCGGGTCGGCCATGGGGCCAGTGTAGCCCTCGCCGCGGCGGGAAGGGCGGGCACGGCGTCTCCCTCGACGCGTGCGAGGCCCGCAGAATGGAGTAGAATGCTCCAGAGCACGTTCGAAGGAAAACGAGTACATGGCCAAGACGATCACCCTTCGCCTGGACGATGCGACCTATCGCGAGCTGAAGCGCCGTGCGGACGCCTCCAATCGCGCCATCTCCAACTTCATCGAGACCGCTGCGCTGCGCTACGTGCGCGAGGCGGACTTCGTGTCGGACGAGGAGATGGCCTCGATTCTCGCGGACGACGCGCTCGTGCGGCGGCTGCGGCGGGGCAGCCGGGAGGCGAAGAAGCGTCGGGGCCGGCTTGTCGACTGAGTATCGGCTCTTCGAGACCGCGGGCTTCCTTGCGGATCTCCGCAGGATCGCCCGCGCGGCGGGCCCGCGCTTGGCCGAGAAGCTGCGCGAACAGGTCTACCCGCGGCTCCGGCGCGAGCCGCACTTCGGACCGTCGATCCGGAAGCTCCGAGGTTGGACACCCGAGACTTGGCGGATCAGGATTCGCGACTGGCGGTTCTTCTACGAGATCGACGATGCGGAACGGCTCGTCCTCCTCACGGCGGCTCACCATCGCAAGGAGGCCTACGATTGACCTCGCAGACGGCGCCGGGGAGGAAGGACTTGGCGCCGTAAAGAGGTCGGGCAGCGGCGGCGCAATCACCTGGCACGGTACCTTGCCGCGGCGGGGTCGCGCGGCCCGGCGTCCGCGCGCTAGAATCCCTGCGTGCGGATGTTGCTCGCGCTCCTTCTCGCCGCCGTCGCGTTCGGGCAGGACCCGCTCGACGAGGACCCCCCCGACCCCTGGCAGGCCGAGTACGAGAAGGGGCTCGAACTGCTGCGCAACAAGCGGTGGGCGAGCGCGCAGCGGCACTTCGAGCGGTTCGCCGAGGAGCATCCGACGTCGGGATTCATGCGCGCGGCGGTCGACCGCAGCGGCGACAACTGCTACCTCGGCACGACGCCGCTCTGGACCGGCGGGCCGTCGGCGCGGCGCATCGACGTCGCGGTGATGGGGGACGGATTCACGATCGACGTCTCCGACCAGAACCTCGAGGAGAAGTGGGCGAAGCTCTGCGTGGACGTGCTGTTCAACGAGAAGGCCTACTCCGACTACCGCACCTACTTCAACATCTGGTTCGTGAGGCTCGCGTCGCTGGAGGAGGGCGTCGATCCCAACCTCAGCGACGAGGAGCGCAAGCGCATCGAGGAGCGCAACCGGAGCCGGGCGCGCAAGAAGAAGACCGACTTCAGCACCGCGCTCGATTGCAAGGCGGCGGGGCCGCAAGGGCAGGTCATGGCGGACCCGGGCCTCGTGATGAAGTGGCTCGACGTCGCGCAGGCGGAGCGGCCGGGGTGCGGCGACGACCGGATCGTCATCGCGTTCGCGCGCTTCGGCGTGCTCGGCATGGGCGGCGGCGGCATCGCCAACGTCGGGCGGCCCGACAAGTCCGTCACCGTGCACGAGTTCGGCCACGCCTTCGCGCGGCTGCTCGACGAGTACCAGGGCAACCCGGAGCCTCCGCCGCCGTTCCTGGCGTTCACGCTGAAGGCGCCGAACGCGTCGCTGACGCCCGACCCCGACAAGGTGCCGTGGGCGCACATGCTGAAGAGGCGCGTGAAGAACGTCGGCGTTTACGAGGGGGGCGCCACCTTCGACAAGGGGGTCTGGCGCCCGGCGCGCACCTGCGCGATGAACGCCGCGGGCGCGAACGCCTACTGCCCCGTCTGCCGCGAGGCGGCGATCCTCGTCATCTACGAGTACATCGATCCGATCGACGAGGTCGACCCGCCGACCGGGCGCGAGGTGACCGTCGCCGTCGGCGCCGCCGAAGTGCTGAAGATCGTGCCGATGAAGCCGCACTCGCACTCGCTCGACGTGCGCTGGTTCGTCGCTCCGCTCGACGCCGACACGCCGGTCCCCGCGGGAAGGCCCGGCGTGCGTGCGCCCTCGGACGAGCCGCCGCCCTTCCCCGTCGACGACCGCAGCGGCTCGGGCATGCAGTTCCACTTCGCCGCGGGCCGCGCGCTCGAGCCGCGCGAGGCGTATGGCGAGCCGCCGCCCGGGGTCGAATCGCGCCTCGGCAGGTTCAAGTCCAACGTCGCGACGCTGCCGATCGGAAAGCTCCCCTTGGGACGCCACCTCGTCACGGCGGAGGTGCGCGACCCGACGCCGCACGTCTACAAGGACGAGAAGCACCTGCTCATCGAGAGGGCGAGTTGGGCCGTCACGGTCAAGGCCGGGGGGTAGCGGGGGACAGCGACGTCCCCTTCCCGGGGACTCCTCTCCCCCGGGAGGAGTGGACGCGGACGCGCACCCCCCTCGGCCCCCCGGGATCGCCCTTCGACTGGCGCGCCGTCTTCGGCCGCGACGCGCCCCACGTCGTCGACCTCGGCTGCGGCAACGGGCGCTTCCTGATCGGGTCGGCGCTCGCGCGGCGCGACGTCGACCACGTGGGCATCGAACTCGTGCCGCCGGCGGTCAAGTTCGCGAGCCTGCGCGCGGGGCAGCGCGGCCTCACGAACCTCAAGATCGCGTGGGGGGATGCGACGCAGTTCCTGCTCGGGCGCTGCGCCCCCGCAAGCCTCGACGAGGCGCACCTCTACCACCCGCAGCCCTACTACGACGCGGGCAAGGAGTCGCGCCGCCAACTCACCCCGGCCGTGCTGCTCGCGCTGCACCGCGCGCTGCGCCCCCGCGGCCTCTTCGTCTTCCAGACCGACAACAGCGCCTACGCCCGGTACGCGCGCGCGATCGTGCCCTCGCTTTTCGAGTGGCGCGAGCACGAGGGACCTTGGCCGGACGCGCCAGAGGGCCGCACGCTGCGGGAGATCGAGGCGCGGCGGCAGGGGCTCGCGATCGTGCGGGCCACGGCGATCCGCCTCGACCTCGACGGGGCCGCCGCGAGCGCGCGCACCGCCGCCCTGCCTCCGCCGCGCTTCGACGCCAACCGCCCTCGCTTCCGGAAGCGCGGCGCTACTTCCCGACCGCCTTGAGGAAGGTCGCGACCGCGGCGTTCTTGCTCGCGTGGTCGGAGGCCGCCTTGATCTTCGCGAGCTGCCCCGTCGCGTCGACCTTGGTCGCGCAAGGTTCGCAGAGCCTCACTTTCACCGGGGCCGTGCCCTGGAACACCGTGTGTTCGAACGTCGCGTGTTGGTGGCACATCATGCAGCGCATCGTCACCTCCCGTATGGCGAGGCGTTCATGATACCCAAAGCGCGTCTCGAAAGCCTGCGCACGTAGAATCCCGCCGTGCCCATGGAGGCGGAACGGATCGACCTCGCCGTCGTCGGCGCCGGCGCCGCCGGGCTGATGGCGGCCATCAGCGCGGGCCGCGCCTGCCGCGAGGCCGGCCGGCACGCCTCCATCGCCCTCTTCGACGGCGCGCGGACGCTCGGCGCGAAGATCCTCGTCGCCGGCGGCGGCCGCTGCAACGTGACGCACGACACCGTCTCCGCGGAGGACTACGCGGGATCCTCCAGGAACGCGATCCGCAAGGTGCTGCTCCGGTTCGGGGTCGCCGAGACGGTGGCCTTCTTCCGGGAGATCGGCGTCGAGCTGAAGCGCGAGGGGACGGGCAAGCTCTTCCCGGTGACCGACCGCGCGCGGACGGTGCTCGACGCGCTTCTGGGCGCGGCGCGCGCCGCGGGGGCGGAGGTCCGCCACCCGTGGCGCATCGAGGGGGTCGCGGGGGACGCGGAGGGGTTCCTGCTCTCCGGCGGACCGCGCCCCGTGCGCGCGCGCAGGGTCGTCCTCGCCACCGGCGGCAAGAGCCTGCCCAAGTCGGGCAGCGACGGCCACGGCTACGAGATCGCCCGCTCCCTCGGCCACTCGATCACGCCGCGCGTCTTCCCCGCGCTGGTGGCGCTCCTGCTCGACGCCTCCTCGCCGCTGCGCGCCCTCTCCGGGCTGACGCTCCCCGCCACGCTCGAACTCCGCTCGCCCACCGGAAGGCGGCTGGTCGCCTTCACCGACTCGACCCTCTGCACCCACTGGGGCATCTCGGGCCCCTCGGTGCTCGACATCAGCCGCTACTGGCTCGATGCGCCGGAGGGGAGCCGCCTTGTCGCGAACTGGCTGCCCGGCGAGACGCCGGAGTCCGTCGACCGCGCGCTCTGCGCGCTCGGCCCGCGCACGGTGGCGCGCTATCTCGGCGAGCGCCTGCCGCAGCGGCTCGCGGAGGCCCTCTGCGCCGTCGCCGGGGTCGACCCCCGGACCCCCGGACACTCCCTCGAGCGGGAGAGGAGGCGCGCTCTCGCGGCCGGCGCCTGTGCGATGCACCTGCCGGTCGCCGGCGACCGCGGCTGGAACTTCGCCGAGGCGACCGCGGGCGGCGTGCCGCTCGGCGAAGTGCGCCTCGAGACGATGGAGTCGCGCGTGCGGCAGGGGCTGCACCTCTGCGGAGAGATGTGCGACGTGGACGGCCGGATCGGCGGCTTCAACTTCCAGTGGGCGTGGGCGAGCGGACACGTCGCCGGGCGATCCGCTATCGTGTAGGGCATGGCACGACACATGTCGAACCGCGACCGGATCCAGAGGCTGCAAGCCGAAGCGGCGGCGACCGCCCACGAGAAGGAGGGGAAGGCGGCCGCCTCGGCGAAGCGAAGGTCGTCCAGGTCGAAGGTGGCGGTTCCGCAGCGCATGAAGATCGTCTGGGCCGTCTGCGACCCGAAGGGCAAGATCGTGAAGACCTTCCCCTATCCGCTCAAGCCCGCCGCCGAGGCCGAGGCCCTGCGCCTGGGCGACGGCTTCCGCGTGCGGGACCACCGCGTACCCATGGACGAATGAGCGTCACGCCGCTCGGCCGCAGCACTTCTTGTACTTGAGGCCGCTGCCGCAGGGGCAGGGGTCGTTGCGGCCGATCTTCGCGGCGGGGCGCATCAGGTCGGGCGCCCTGCCCGCCGCCGCGTCGAGGTAGGGCTGCCGCAGCGCCTTCACGTAGAGGCCCAGCGTGCGCCCTCCGGAGAGGCGCCCCTGCGCCTCCATCTCCTCGAGGAACGACGCGATCAGGCCGCAGGTGCCCTCGCGCGCCGGCGCGGGGAGTTCGAGCGGGGCGACGCCGTCGAGTAGCGCCGGCCGCAGGTCGCCCTCCTCGAGGTCGCCGGGAGCGATGTCGCGGCGCTCGCATGCACGCGCGAGGAAGGCGCCGAGCAGTTGCGGCGCGTACTCGCGCACGAGGGGGGCGTGGTCGCGGAAGCGCGTCGAGGCGCAGAAGTCCCCGATCCAGAGGTCGAGGGTCTCGCGCCGGTCGTACACGCCGGGCGATCATCGCCGCGGGCGGTCAGTTGTGCAACTCGACTCCGAGGCGCGGGTAGAGCCCCGGGGCGCAAAGGGTCGCCGGCAGCTGCAACGCGAGCGAGATCAGCAGGCCCGCGAGCAGCGCCCGGGCGAGCGACCGGTGGCGGAGCGACAGCCGCGCCCAGAGGAGCAGCGCGCCCGCGACGAGGTAGGCCGCGGCGAGGGGGAGATTGTACAGCGAGCGGAGGTGGATCTCCCAGATGCCCGCCGATCCCTCGGCGCGGAAGGGCAGCAGCAGCCAGGCGAGGCGGAAGAGCGAGAAGGCGAGCGCCGAGAGCAGCGCGATCGACCAGAAGGGCGGCCCGGGGGCGGGGTGCCGCTTCCGCGCGCCGACGATGCCGCCGAGAAGCACGAGCGACGGCAGCGTGAAGAGGAGGATGTGCCCCCCCCAGGCGAAGAGCAGGATGATGCCCACGGGACCCGCTGCATTATCGAACGCGTGGGCCGACGCCTGAGTCCGGTCCGCGTGGCAAGATGTCGCGCCATGGCGGGGACCTGGCGCCCTCTCGCGTGCGCGCTTGCGGGCGTGCTCGGCTTTCTCGGGTACGTCGGCTTCGACCTCTACCCGCTCGGCTGGGTCTTTCTCGTGCCGCTGCTTCGGGCGGTCCGCGATGTCACGCCGCGGCGCGCGCTCTTGCTCGGATGGCTGACCGGCGGCGTCGGGCACATGGGCGGATTCCACTGGTTCGTCTACACGATGCGGGAGTTCGTCGGCTTTCCGCTCCTCCCGGCCCTGCTCGGGCTCCTCGGCATCGCGGCGCTGAACGGCTTCAGCGTCGGCATCGCGGCCTACCTCGCGCGGCGCCTCCACCGCGACCGGCGCGTGCCGCTCGGCCTCGGCATGGCGCTCTCTTGGGTGGTCGTCGAGCACCTCTACCCGATGCTCTTCCCGATGGTCCTCGGCGCGGGGCAGTACCGGCTGCTGCCGCTCCTGCAAATCGCCGATGTCACGGGCCCGCTCGGGGTCAGCTTCCTCGTCGCGTTCGGGAACGGCGTCCTCTTCGAGTGGATCTTCCGGGGGCCCGGGGGCGCGCCGCGCCGCATCACCGCGGCCTTCGCGGCGCTGCTGCTCCTCTGCGCGGGCTACGGCTACCTCCGGATGGCGGCGGTCGACCGCCTTGTCGCCACGGCACCGACGGTGCGCGTCGCGCTGGTGCAGACCAACATCGCGTCGAAGGAGGCGTTCGCCGACCGGCCCGCCTACCTGGCCGCGCACCAGGAGATGTCGCGGGAGGCCGATGCGGACCCGGAGGTGGACCTGATCCTCTGGCCCGAGAACGTCGTCACCCTCAGCCTCGACCGCGGTGCCACGCACGTGGGCGCGGGGCTGCGCGCGGGCCTCAGGAAGCCGCTCCTCCTCGGCACGGCGATCCGCGGCGCCAACGAGGCGACCGGCTCGATGCTGCTCGTCGGCGACGACGAGGAGATCCTCGGGCGCTACGACAAGCGCCGCCTGATCCCCTTCGGCGAGTACGTGCCGTTCGCGTCGCTGTTGCCCTTCCTCGACGGGATCTCCGACCACCAGGGGCACTACAGCCCCGGGACCTCCCTCGAGCCGATCCTCTTGCGCGGCTACCGCCTCTCGCCGAGCGTCTGCTACGAGGCGATCTTCCCGCGGGTGGTCCGCGAGGCGATGAACGCGGGCGACCCGCCGCACGCGATGGTCAACGCGACCAACGACTCCTGGTACGGCGACTCGATCGAGGGGATGCAGCACCTCGTGCTCGCGAGCCTGCGGGCGATCGAGCACCGCCGCGCCCTCGTCCGCGCGACCAACACCGGCATCAGCGCGATCATCGACCCCTGCGGGCGGATCGACCGCCGCACGCGCCAGCGCGAGGCGACCGTGCTGAAGGGCGACCTCCCCCTCCTCGCCCCCGAGACCCCCTACGCCGCCCTCGACTGGTTCCCGGCCGCCGCGCTAGGTGCGCTGGTTCTGCTCTTCCTTCGGAGGCGGGGGTAGCGGCGGGACCGGCTGCAGCGCCGCTACCCCCTCGGCGATCGCCTTGTGGACCTGCTGGCGGATCGCCTCACGCGAGACGCGGATCGCGCTCTCCACGGCGAGCGCGTTCGACGCGCCGTGGCCGATCACGCAGATGCCGTTGACGCCGAGCAGCGGCGCCCCGCCGTAGCGCGCCGGGTCGGTGCGCCGCCGGATGCGGGCAATGCCGCGGCTCATCAGCAGCGCGCCGAGCATGTGCAGCGGGTTGGCGGTGAACTCCTGCCTGAACCAGCGCATCGCGACCTGCGCGACCGCCTCGGCGGTCTTCAGCACGACGTTGCCGACAAAACCGTCGCAGACGACGACGTCGATGCCGCCGGCGAAAATGTCGTGGCTTTCGACGTTTCCGCGGAAGTTCATGCCGGAGGCGTCGAGGACCCGGAAGGTCTCCTTCGTCGTCGCGTTGCCCTTCGCGTCCTCGCCGCCGATCGACAGCAGCCCGACGACCGGCTCCGCGCGCCCGAGGATCGCCTTCGCGTAGACCGACCCCATCACCGCGAACTGCGCGAGCATCTTCGGCGTGCAGTCGGTGTTCGCCCCCGCGTCGATCAGCACGAACGCCTTCTCCGGCGTCGGCATGATCGTCGCGATCGCGGGCCGCTCGACGCCCGGCAGCGTGCGCAGCCTCAGCGTGGCGCCGGCGACGACCGCGCCGGTGTTGCCGGCGGAGAAGAGCGCGTCGGCCTGCCCCGACTTCACGAGGTCGATCGCGCGCACGATCGACGAGTCGCGCTTCTTGCGCACCGCGGTGGCGGGCGACTCCTCCATGCCGATCCTCTCGCTCGCGTGGACGATCTCGAGGGGGCCCGGGGGCCCCGGGAACTTCGCGAGCTCGGCGCGGATCCTCGATTCGTCCCCGACGAGCCAGAGCTTCTCGATGTCGGGGAAGGCGCGCGCCGCCTGCACGGTGCCGGCGACGATCTCCCTGGGCGCGAAGTCCCCGCCCATCGCGTCGATCGCGATCCTCATCGGCTACTCGACGACCTCCATCGTGATCTTCCTCCTCGCGCCGTCGCGGATCGTCGCGATCTCGGCCGCCGACCCTGCCTTCCGCGTCCGGGGGCGCGCCGCGCATGTTCGCCGGGGGTCCTCCGCCTCATGGCCGCGGATTCTACCGCTCCCGCCCGGGTATCCTCTCGTCGTGGCGCTCCCCTTCGTGCTCCGCCGCCCCTGGTTGCTGCTCCACGGGGCGCTCGCCTCCCGCGACCGGCCCCCGCTCGCGCGGCTCCGGTCGATCGAGGACCCGGAGCGCTTCCTGTGGGCCGTGCTCCCCCACGCCGCGCGGACCTTCGGCGCCTGCATCCTGCTCCTGCCCGCCGGGAAGGCGAGGGCTGCGGCCATCGCCTACCTCTACGCGCGCATCCTCGACACCTACGAGGACCTCTGCCCCGAGCTCGACGTGCGGGAGAGGGCGCTTCGGATCCTCGGCGCCCGCCTCGGCGCCGATCCGCCGGCCCCCGCGCCCCCCCTCGAGTTCCCGCTGCGGCAGGACGACCGCGACGACGGCCACCTGCTCCTCGTCGAGAAGACCGGCCTGATCGATCGTCTCTATCTCGCGCTCGGCGGCGAGGAGCGCGCGGCGATCCGCGACCTGATCGGCGCGATGGCGGAGGGGATGTGCTGGTCGTCGCGCCGCCTCGCCGAGCAGGGGGGGGCGCTCGCCGACGAGGCGCAACTGCTGCGCTACTGCCGCAACGTGCTCGGGCAGCCGGTCGCCTTCACGCTGCGGTTGCTGCTCGGCGAGGAGCCGCCGGAGGGGCTGCGGGAGGACGCGATGGCCGTCGGAGAGATGGTGCAGCTCGCCAACATCATCCGCGACGTCGAGAAGGACGCGCGGCGCGGCATCGCGTACGACCCGCGGCTGCGCGGCGACCCCGGCCCCGCGACGGTGCGCGAGGTGCGCGGGCGCCTCCTCGACCTCGCGCTCCGGCGCGCCCCCGCCTACCGCCGGATGCTCGACGGGATGCGGCTGGGCCGCTACAGCCTCACGCGCGCGAGCGCGCTCCTGATGCTGCACTTCACCTCGCGGCACTTCCGCCGCTGCGCCCGCGGGCTCGGCCGCCCCGGGTGGCACTCCCCGGGCAGCCTCGCCGGGCTCCTGCTGCGGGCGCTTCCGGCGGCCTGCTCGCCCCGCTGGGCGGGCCGCGAGATCGCGTTCCTCGAGGCCGCGTTCGTCAGGGCGTGCTGAGCCGCGCGTAGGAGAGCACGGTGTCGGTGAAATCGCCGTCGCCGTTCAGGTCGGCGCCGGCCATCGCCTCGGAGGTCGCGAAGACCCAGACCCGGTCGCCCGCGCGCAGCGGCCGCGCGACGAACGCGCTCGCGGTCCCCGCGAAGTGCGGCGTCGGCGGCAGCAGCGCCGGCGGCGACGCCGACGGGTCGTGGTGGAGCAGGATCAGCACGTTGTCGGTGCGGTCGCCGTCCCCGTTGATCCGGTCGAAGCCGGGCGACTGGCCCTCCGCGGCGAGCGCCGCGATGCGCAGCTCGGCGGGGGAGAGGCGGAAGTGCGCGGTCGCGAGCGCGACGAGGCCGGTCGCGCGCACCGTCGGCGGCGTGTCGCCGAGGTCGAGGTGGGCGAGCACGGTGTCGTTCGCGTCGCCGTCGCCGTTCCGGTCGACGCCCCCCTGCGCCGCCTCGGGCACGCCGACCAGCGCGTCGCTCCCCGCGAGCGACAGCGTGCCCGACGCGAGGCGGAGGTTCGACAGCGTCCCCGGCGCCGTGTCGGCGTCGAGCAGGAAGGCGACGTCGTCGGCGTCGTCGCCGTCGCCGTTCAGGTCGATCCCGGCGAGGATCCCCATGCTCCGTTCGTTGACGATCAGCAGGCCGCGGTGTCCGTCGATCGCCTGCGGGCGCGCGGCCAGCGTGAAGGGGAAGAAGTGGACCGCGCCGCGCACGCCCGCCGTGTCCACCCATCCGGCCACCGCGTCGAAGAAGTCCATGTCGCCGTTCAGGTCGCGCTGGCCCTGCGCCCGCTCGTCGATCCCGACGACCGCGCGGTCCGCGCTCGTCCAGATGCCGACCGCCGGGCTGCACGCGACGCCGGCGGCGCCCAGCGCACCGTTCATCGGCAGCGTCTCGCCGCCCGCGGTGGCGATGTCGAAGATCGCGAGCACCGCGTCGGCCGCATCGCCATCCCCGTTGCGGTCCGCGCCGCCGTCGCTCGCCTCGTCGATCAGGTAGACGACCGCGCCGTCGGTGAGCGCGTAGGGGAGCCCCGCGATCGCGCGTCCGAAGCCGCCGGCCCCGATGCCGAGCGGCAGCGCCGTGCCCGCCGTGAAACGCACCGCGACGAGAACCTGGTCGACCGCGTCGCCGTCCCCGTTGCGGTCGCCCCCGGTCGCCGCTTCGCTGATCGCGACCGCGACGGTCGCGCCCCGGGAGACGAGCGGCCTCGACGCGGCATGGGCGAAGGTCGGGAAGGGCGAGACGAAGCGCGACGCGCCGAGGAACGCCGTGACGATGTTGTCCGAGAGGTCGCCGTCGGCGGTGAAGTCGAATCCCGCCGCCGACTCCGACCAGAGGAAGACGAAGCCTCCCGCGGCGGCCGCGCCGGGGAGCCCGGTTGCCGGCGTCGCGACCTGCGTGTTGAAGGGGTTGTCCGCCGCGGGGGGCAGCAAGGGCGAGTAGACGAACCAGACGGCGTCCGCGGTGTCGACATCCCCGTTGAAGTTCGTCCCCCCCTGGCCCGCCTCCGGCACGAGGAACGCGAATTGGGCGTCCGAGGCGAGGATCGGGCCGATCGCGGCGAAGCCGAGGTTCGTCACGGCATCGGTCAGCACGTCGAGGCGGTGGACGACCGCGTCGAGCGTGTCCCCGTCGCCGTTGAGGTCGACTCCCGACTCGACCTCGGACGCGGTGAAGAGCACGACGGTGCCCAAGGCGGCGGCGTTGACGAACCCCCCCGCCACGGCGAGGCCGCTCGACTTCGTGACGGTGAAGGGGGGGGGCGGCGGGGGGGGAGGCGCGCCGCCCCCCCCGCCCCCCCCGCCTCCGCAGGAGCCCCAGAGCACGAGCAGGGGTGCCCAGAGCCTGAACCGGAGGGAGGAGCCGACCATGGTTGCGCGAGAACGAAAACAAGGGCGCATCGTGCGCCCTTGTTTCCTTGCACGAAGGGTAGCGCGCCCGCGCCCCCTTTTCAACGCAAGCCCTACAATCGCCGCCATGGAAGAGTTGAACGGCCGCACGGCCGTCGTCACCGGCGCGACCGCCGGCATCGGGCGGGAGACGGCCCGGCTGCTGGCCGCGGCGGGGGTGCGCCTCGTGCTGACCGGGCGGCGGGCGGACCGCCTCGCCGAGGCGGCGCAGGGCACCGATGCGCGCACCGTGGCGGGGGATATCTGCGACCCCGCGGTGAGGCGGGCGCTCGTCGAGGCCTGCGACGGCCGATGCGACATCCTCGTCAACAATGCGGGGTACGGCGAGCCGGGCCCCGTCGAGCTGGTGACCGAGGAGGACGCGCGCCGCCAGCTCGAGGTGAACCTGTTCTCCCCCGCGCTGATGATCCGCGAAGTGCTGCCGCTGATGCGCGCCCGCCGCTTCGGCCGGATCGTCAACGTCTCGTCGGTGGCCGGCCGGCTCGGCTACCCGCTCTTCGGCTGGTACTGCGCGAGCAAGCACGCGCTCGAAGGGCTCTCGGACGCGCTGCGCCTCGAGGTGGCGCCGTGGGGCGTGAGGGTCTCGCTGGTCGAGCCCGGCCCGGTGAGGACGGAGTTCTTCGACGTGTCGAAGGGGAAGGCGCTGCCGCGCCTCGAAGAGGAGACCCCCTACCGCCCCTTCTTCCGCCACGTGGACAAGATCGAGTCCGACTTCATGCGGCAGGCGACGACGCCGCAGCACGTCGCGCGGGTCATTGTCGCCGCGTGCCGCGCCCGGCGCCCCCGCGCCCGCTACGCGGTGACGCTGATGGCGAAGGGGGCGCTGCTCGCGATGCGCCTCCTGCCGCGTTCGCTGCTCGACGCGGTGCTGCGCCGGCAGTTCAAGGTGCCCGGCCCCGCCGACGTCGGCTAGACTCGGGAAGACGCGCGCATGAGACCGTACGCCATCGCCTTCGGCCTCTCGCTGCTGCTCGCCGGGGCCGCGCGGGCGCAGCAGCGCACCGTGGAGGAGATCCTCGCCGACCACGGCCGCGCGGTCGGCGCGACGGAGGGGATCCGGACGCTGCGGGCGCAGTCCACGCTGACGCTCGCGGGCGGCAAGGAGTCCGGGGTCGTCTCCGTCTGGTCGCGGCCCGGGCGCTGGCTCCGTTCGCGGCCGGCGGCGCGCGGCGAGGCGGGCAAGCGCGAGACGCTGGGCCCGGCCGGCGCGTTCATCTCGACGCACCACATCGAGCGCTACCGGCCTTCGCAGCGGACGACCCGCGCCGCCTGGTACATGTTCGAGGGGATCGCCGACCCCTTCCCCCTCGCCCCCTACCATTCGAAGCCCTCCCTGCGTTCCTCCCTCGGCATCGCCTACTCCAAGGGCTACGAGGTGCTCGTCGGCCCCTTCGACGCCCACGGCGTGAGGCCGCTCTGGCTGCTCGACGAGAAGACGCACCTGCTCCGGCAGGTCCAGTACGAGGAGAAGCCCGGCGACCCCTTCGTGCGCCTCGCCTTCGACGATTGGCGCGAGGTCGGGGGCGTGCGGCTCCCGCACACGATCGGCACGACGCTGAGGCTCCTCGTCGAGGATGACGAGAAGCGCCGGCTCGAGCCGCTGGACGCGGGACAGTGGGAGCAGATCCATGCGTGGGAGATCAACCCGGACCTCGGCGTGGTGGTCTTCGACCCCGCGGGTCTCGCCGCGACCTCGATGGAGGGCTTCTCCGCGCGCACCATCGCGACCGGCGACGACCCGCACGAGGTGGCGGCGGGCGACCTCGACGGCGACGGCCAGGGCGACATCGCCGTCGGCTGCGAGGGGGCGCTGCTCGTGCACTGGGGCGGGGCGGCCGGCGCGCCCCTCGCCGTGCCGGTGGGTCGCGGCCACGTTCGCGGTGTCGTCGTCGAGGACCTCGATCGGGACGGCAGGCCCGAGGTCGTCTGCTCCTCCACCGTCGAGCCCGCCGACATCTACTTCGCCGTCGACTTCGGCCGCAAGCGCGAGCCCCGGGTGCGGCGCATCTACGGGGCCCCGGCCTTCCTCTGGGACCTCGCGCTGCACGATCTCGACCGCGACGGTCTCGCCGACTTCGTGGCGACGGGCTGGGGCGGGTCGCCGCGCCTCGATCTCAAGTTCAACAACGGTTGCGGCGGCGTGCGCGCGGTGGGTTCGGCGTGGCCCCTCGATCCCAAGCGCGAGGGGCGACGCGGCTACGGCCTCGACATCGGCGACTACGACGGCGACGGCCTCTGCGACATCGCGGTCGCCGACGGCACGCGCGTGCTGCTCTTCCACGGCGAGCCCAACCTCTCGTTCCAGCCCGTCGTCGCCCTCGACAAGCTGCCCCGGCCCGTCGACGTCGCCTTCGCCGACCTCGACAACGACGGCCGCGACGACCTGCTCGTCGTCAACGACCATCCGCTCTCCGACATCCGGGAGGACCTCGCGGTGGTCCGCAACACCGGCAGGGGCTTCGTCGGCAGCAGGCTGATCAGCGTGGGGGAGGGCGTCCGCGCGGTCGTCAGCGCCGACTTCGACGGGGACGGAAACGCCGATGTCGCGATGGCGTGCGCGCTGACGGGCGAGGTCGTGCTGCTCTTCGGCGATGGCAAGGGGGGGCTCGGGGGGGAGCGGCGCCACGCGACCGGCCGCGGCGTCCACCGCCTCACGGTCTGCGACTTCAACCGCGACGGGCGCGCGGACCTGCTCTGCGCGAACCGCCTCGACGACACCGTCACGCTGCTGCTGAACGGCGCCCCCCGGACCCCCCGCAAGTCGCCGTCGGCGGGCCGCGCGGACCCGGTGCCCTCCCACGGGGGCATCGACTTCCGCCTCGAGGGGCTCAGCGACCCCTACGAGTTCGTGGCCGAGTTCCGGATCCCGCGCGACATCCCCGACCCGAGCGGGATCGCGCTGCTGGGCGGCGACCAGAACCACCTGCAACTCGTGCTCGTCTCCGACAAGCGCTCGGACCTCTTCCGGCTCACCGTCGACCGGCGCGCCCGCCGGCTGCTCGTCGGGCCGCCGGTGCCGCTGCGAGGTCTCGCCGGCGGGAGGCTCGACCTCGAGGATGTCGCCTACGACGCGTGGAGCGGCAACCTCTTCCTGCCGTGCGAGGCGGACAACAGCCTCGTGCGCGCGACGCTCTTCGGGCAGGTGCTCGCGCGGGTGCCGACCGGCATCGGGCTCACGGACAACGACGGCATCGAGGGCGCGGCGCTGCGGCGGTGCAAGGACGGCACGCCGCTGCTCTATCTGTTCCGCGAGCGCCTCGGGCTCGGCGGGGGGCAGCCGCCGGTGACCTGCTTCGGCCTGCGCGAGGACCCCTTCGCGCTCGAGGCGAGGGGGGAGCCCTTCCTCGTGCCGCAGTTCCTCGTGGACCAGACGGGGGCCGCCTGCCTCGGGGATCGCATGTTCGTAGTCTCGCGGCTCGCGCGCGGGATTCTCGAGCTGGAGTTCGACGGCGACCGGTTCGCCCCGCGGGTGCGCCACGCGTCGTTCGCGCGGCTCGCCGACGAGCTGCTGGGGCTGCGCAGCCCGACGCGGCCCCTCTTCGGGATGGCCGAGGGAATCGCCGTCGGGGAGGGCGACCTCTTCCTCGTCATCGACAACAACGGCGAGCCGGTCGGGATCGACGGGGCCAACCGCGGGACCGAGGGGCGGGTGCTCTGGTTCCGGAACGCCGGCGCGCCGAAGCAGCGCGCGCGGCCCGCGCGCGTCGTCGCGCGGCAGATGCTGGTCGCGCGGCCGGACGGGGGGCTGTCGCCGGAGGAGGCGCGCGATCTCGTGCACCGGATCGCGCGGCGGCTCGGCGAGGGCGAGGGGTTCGACGCGCTCGCCGAGGAGTTCCATGTCGCGGAGAGCGGGCCGGGGACCCTGATCGCCGTCGCGGCGGAGGGTCGCACCCCCGCACCCGGGGACCACCGATTCGAGGACGTCCCGGTCGCGCTCGGCCGGCTCCTCTTCGCGCTCGATGCGGGCGAGGTGGGCGTCTGCGAGTACGACGCCGCCGATTCGCCCGACGGATGGCGCGTCGTCCAGAGGATCGGATGATGAGGGCGCCGCTGCTGGCGATGGCGCTGTCCCTGTGCGCGTGCGAGGGCGAGCGGGGGGTGCCGTCCGCGTCGGCGCCCGTCGAGAGCCCTCCCCGGCAGCCGGAGCCGGAGTCGAGGGTGCCGAGGGGGCAGGCGCCGCGGATCCTCGTCCAGCGGATCGCGATCTCGTTTGCCGGCAACGTGCGCGGACTCAAGACGCTGCGCCCGCGCGACGAGGCGGAGAAGCTCGCGAAGAGCCTGCTCGACCGCGTCCGCGGCGGCGCCGACTTCATCCGCCTGCGCGACGAGTACAGCGACGACCGCGTCGAGGGCTCCGCCACCGCGAACGGGCCGTACATCTTCTGCAACTTCGGCGTCGAGCACCGGTTGAGGCCCGACGGCGTCTCGGAGCTTCCGCGCGAGAACCTCTATCGGAGCGTGGCCGACGTGGCCTTCGGGCTGAAGCCCGGGGAGATCGGCCTCGCCGAGTACGACGCAGAGCTCTGCCCGCACGGGTGGGACGTGTTGCTCCGCCTGAAGTGACGCGTTGCGCCGGGCGGGCGCGGGGAATTCAGCGGCGGTCCGGTGGCGGATCGGCATAATGCCGACGCGTGCAACCGCGGAAACCGGACTTGGCCCCTGCGCGAGAGGCGGGCGCGCCCTCCCCCCCCTCGGAGAGGTGACGCCGGTGGTCCTGCTTTCGTGCCTTCTCGTCCTGACGCTGTCGCTCCTGATCGTCCAGCCCGTCCGGATCGAGGCGATCGCGATCGGCGTGATCGCGGCGCTCGGGCTGACGGGACTCCTCGGGCCGGACGAAGCCCTCGCCGGGTTCTCCAACTCCGCGACCATCACCGTGGCGGCGATGCTCGTGCTGAGCGCCGGGCTGGAGCGCGCCGGGGTCGTGGACTTCGTCGGCACCTTCCTCGCGCGGCGGGCGCGGGGCGGGGTCATGGGGCTGCTCTTCCTGCTCGCGGTGCCGACGGCGCTCTTCAGCGCGTTCATGAACAACACTTCGATCGTCGCGCTGATGATCCCGGTGACGCTGACGCTCGGGAGGAAGCTCGGCACGCCGCCCTCGAAGATGCTGATCCCCATCAGCTTCTTCTCGATCCTGGGCGGGACCTGCACGCTGATCGGGACGAGCACGAGCATCCTCGTCGACTCCCTCTATCGCCAGGCGGGCGGTCCCGGATTCGGCATGTTCGAGTTCAGCGGCCTCGGCCTCGTCTACTTCCTCATCGGCGGCGCCTATGTGATCCTGCTGGGCCCGCGCCTCCTCCCGAACCGGACCGCGCTGGCCCAGATGCTGGACCGGGACGTTCCGGGCCACTTCGTCACCGAGGTCTGCGTACCCCCGGAGAGCAACCTTGTCGGCAGGTGCCTCGAGGACGTCTTCGGGACGGAGCAGGAGATCCGCGTTCTCGAGCTCATCCGGAACGAGGAGGCGACGCTCGGTCCGCCGCCCGACGCCCCGCTCGAGGCGGGCGACGTCGTCCTGCTCGAAGGGACCGCGCGCAGGATCCACGAGATGGTCAGCCAAGGCAAGGTCGTCCACGGGACGGCGGTCTCCGACACGGAGCGCGTGACGATCAGCCGCATCGACCTCCGCGTCGTGGAGGCGGTCATCATCCCGAACTCCCGCTTCCTCCACCGCAAGGTGCAGGATCTGGGCCTGAGTCGGCGGCTCGGCATCCAGGTGCTCGCGCTGCGGCGGCTGGGCCGCCGGCACCAGTACAAGATCCGCGAGCTGGAACTGCGCTCGGGCGACGTGCTGCTGCTCCAGGGGGAGCCCGGCGCCCTTCGGGGGCTGCAGGAGGAGGGGGAGGTGATGCTCATCGGCGGCGTGGAGCAGACGCTCACCTTCCCGAGGAAGGCGCCCTTGGCGATCGGCATCATGCTGCTCGTGGTGGCGCTCGCGGCCGCCAGCGCTGCCCCGATCGCGATCCTCGCCTTCGCCGGGGTCGGCGCGATGCTGCTGACCGGCTGCCTCACGCTGCCGCACGCCACGCGCGCGCTCGACCCGGGCGTGCTCTTCCTGCTCGCGGGCATGATCCCGCTGGGGCTTGCGATGGAGAAGACCGGGCTCGCCGCCCTCATCGCGGACGCCGTCGTCGGGTTCGCCGGCCCGCGGGGCCCCTTCTTCCTGATCGGCGCCATCTACCTGCTGACGAGCCTCCTCACCTCGGTCCTGTCGAACAACGCGGCGGCGCTGCTGATCACGCCGATCTGCCTCGACCTCGCCGGGCGCCTCGGCGTCGACCCCAAGCCGCTGCTGATCGCCGTCACCTTCGGCGCGAGCGCCAGCTTCGCGACGCCGATCGGCTACCAGACCAACACGATGGTGATGGGCCCCGGCGGCTACCTCTTCCGCGACTACCTCCGGATCGGCCTCCCGCTCAACGCGCTGCTCCTCGCCGCGGGCACGCTGCTGATCCCGCTCTTCTGGCCGTTCTAGGGTACCGGGTACCGTGCCAGGTAATCCCGCCGCGAAAGCGGGTACCGTGCCAGGTAATCCCGCCGCGAAAGGGGTACCGGTACCGTGCCAGGTAATTCCGCCGCGGACGCCGGGTTGCGCCCCCGCGCCGCCCCGCAGCGGGATTACCTGGCTCCGTTCTGGTCGAATTTCGCGCGGTGGGCGTCGAGCAGGCGGCGCACGTTCGCGGCGCGGAGGTCGTCGCTCGACGCGATGTCCACGCCGAGGGCGACGCTGGCGAGACGGTAGGTCTCGTCGACGCGGCGCAGGAAGCGCGCGCGGATCTCGCCCGCGACGTCGCGGTCCCCGCGGGCGCGCGCCTGTCCGTACGCGGCGATCTCCTCGAGGAAGACGATCGACTGCGCCGCCTCCTGCGAGAGCTCCTGGAGGGTCGCCTCGTCGAGCCGCCCGCGCTCGACGATCTCGCGCACGCGGGCGACGCTCTCGGCCTCGGCCCGCGCGAGCATCTCCTTGCCGTAGCGCGACTTCGCGCGGCGGGTCACCCGCGGATCCTCGAGCAGCCCGGCGAGCCCCTCGGCGGCGCGGTCGAGCGGCAGTGCGCGCAGCGCCGCGGCGAGCACGCGCGGGTCCTTGCCCTCCTCCCCCCGCGGCGCGCGCTCGACGAGGTGCTGCGCGGTGGCCGCCGGGTCGCTCCGCGCCGAGAGCTCCGCCATCGCGAGCTGCAACTGCAGCCGCGCCGGGTCGGGCTCGCGGTCGCAGCGCTCGAGCACCGCCGGCACCCAGCCCGCCGCGCCCCTCCTCGACAGCTCCCACGCGATCAGGCAGCTCTCCTCGAGCGACCCGGTCTCGTCGAGCGCGCTCGCGAGCGCGTCCGTCGCATCCTGCCCCTCGATCCGCGCGAGCGCGGCCAGGTAGACCGCCCGCAGCGTCGGATACCCCTCGAGCCGCCCCTCGCGGAAGAGCCATCGCGGCTGGTAGGCGACATCGGTCCCCCCGCGCAGCAACGCGCGCAGTTGCGGCACCGCCTCCCTCGGCCTCGATACGCACTCGGCGAGGAAGGGCGAGGGGTCGGAGGCCTCCACGGCGGGGAGCGGCCTCGCGGCGTCGATCCCGGGGGGGGCCGGGGGGGGGTCGACGCCCGACCCCTGCGTCCGCCCTCCCCCTCCCCGGCGCCCCTCCCCCTCTCCGAGGTGGAAGAGCAGCCCGGCCACGACGGCGCCGGCCAGCAGGAGGGCCAGGGCGGGAAGGGTCCTAACGCTTCCGCTCCGCCTTCTTCTTGCGGCCCTCGGCGAGCTTGCGCTCGGCGAGCAGGATCGCCGCGCGGTTCGTGGAGATCTTCTCGCGCTCGGCGGTCTTGATGATGTCGCTGACGGCGCCGTAGATGTTGTTGACCTTCGCGCGGGCGCGCTCCTCGTTGTAGCCCTTCGGCTCCAGCTCGACGCTGACGTTGATGATGCCGCCGGCGTTGATGACGAAGTCGGGCGCGTAGAGGATGCCGCGCTCGCGGAGGCGGTCGCCGTGCTCGACGGTGAGGCACTGGTTGTTCGCGGCGCCGGCGACGATCTTGCAGCGCAGCCGCGGCACGGTGTCGTCGTTGATCGTCGCGCCGAGCGCGCAGGGGCAGTAGACGTCGCAGTCGGCGTCGTAGATGTCCTCGGGCGCGACCAGCGTCGCGCCGTGTTCGTCGGCGACGAGCTTCGCCTTCTCCGGGACGATGTCGGTGATGAGCAGCTTCGCGCCCGCGCTTCTCAGGTGGCCGCAGAGGTAGCGGGCGACGTTGCCCGCCCCCTGCACGGCGATCCGCACCCCCTTCAGGTCCTTGGTCTTGAGCGCGCTCTCGACGCAGGCGCGGATGCCGTGGTAGACGCCGATGGCGGTATAGGGCGACGGGTCGCCGCTGCTGTTCATCTCCCGCGGCAGGCCGGTGACGTGCTTGGTCTCCTTGCGCACCGTGACCATGTCGTCGACGTTGGTGCCGACGTCCTCGGCGGTCGTGTAGAGCCCCCCGAGGTGGTTCACGAAGCGCCCCATCGCGCGGAAGAGCGCCTCGCTCTTGTCCGTCTTCGCGTTGCCGATGATCACCGACTTGCCGCCGCCGAGCCCGGTCTCCGCGACCGCCGACTTGTAGGTCATCCCCTTGCTGAGGCGGTTCACGTCGGTGAGCGCCTCGTGGTCGCTCAGGTAGGCCCACATGCGCATCCCGCCCAGGGAGGGGCCGAGGGTCGTGTCGTGGACCGAGATGAGCGCCTTGAGCCCCGAGGCGGGGTCGTCGCAGCGCACGACCCGCTCGTATCCCTCGACATGCAGTTCCGTGAATTTCATCGCCTCTCCTGGGGCCCGCGAAGGGCCGGCCGGGGAGAGTCTAGGGCGGCGGCGTTCCATGGTCAATTCCGGTCGAGAGCCGTCCGGACCGCCGGATCCCGGTAGGGATCGCCGTGCTCGCCCCGTGCAAGGCCCTCCCGCGTCGGAATCACGATGAGATCCGGCCTGACGCCCGTCCCCTCGATCGGCCGGCCGTCGCCGCGCCGGAACTCCGAGGCGCCCGCGTAGTGGAAGGTGACGCCTCCGGGAAGGACGCTCGACAGGCGCGAGCGCGTGGAGCCCGCGGTGGGACGTCCGACCAGCAGCGCGCGGCCGAGATCCTGCAGCGCCGCCGCGAGGAGTTCCGCGGCGCTCCCGGTCCGTTCGTCGATCAGCACGCGCAACTTTCCGCGGTAGGGGCGTTCGCAGGGCGCCGACCGGAGCATCTCGGTGCGTCGCTGCTGCACGAGCGACACGAGGTCGGCCGCGTCGCCGAGGAAGAGGCCGGCGATGCGCTGCAAGGTCTGGATGCGCCCGCCCGGGTTCCCGCGCAGGTCGAGGACGAGCGTCGGCAACTCGCGGAACGCTTCGAGGGCGGTCTCGAGCTCCTCGATCCGGTCGGGATGGAAGTCGGGCAGGTGGAGGTAGCCCGCCGCCGCGGAGACGCGCATCGCCGTCAGCGTCGCGGGCAGGAAGCCGAAGCGGAACCGGTCCTCGCCCTCGTCGTCGAGCAGGAACCGCAGCGGAAAGCACTCGCGCTCGCGGCCGTCCGCCCCGCGCACCGCCACGCGCGCCGGGGTGGCGGTGGGCCCCGCGAGGAGGTTCGCGACCGCGCGCGCCCGGCGGCCGTGCGGTGTCGAGCCCGGCGTCTCCCCGAAGCGTCGCGCGAGCGTCTCGTCCACCGGCGCCCCGTCCACCGCGAGGAGGAGATCCCCCTCCCGGAGCCCTCCCCCTTCCACCCCCGGCGCGACGCCGGCGACGACGACGGCCCCCTCCACCTCGAGCAGCGCGACCGGCGGGATCGTCGCGGTGAACGGCACCTCGGGGGAGCCGACGAGCGCCGTGTGCCCCTCGCCGAGTCCCGCGAGGGCGAGGCTCGCCGCCTCGTAGAAGGAGCGCGCGTCGCTCGCCTCGCGGGCGATCTCGCTCATGCGCTCGCCGAAGGCGCGCCGGCGGTCGTCGTCGGCGAAGTAGTGCTGCTGGCGGTCGAGCGTCTCGACCATCTGCGCCGAGAGGTCGGCGCGCGCCGCGGCGTTGTCGAGGGAGGCGGCCCGCGGCGCCGCGCACGCCGCCGCAAGGAGGGCGAGGATCAGGGGGCGCGGGGGCATCCCCGGCAATCCTACATTCCCGCATTAGGCTTAGGGGGTGCAGGGCCACTGGAGCGGCGCCTTCGCCCCCCTCCGCGCGGAACTCACCGCGCTTCTCGACATGGAGCGCGTGAAGGCGCTGCACGCGACGTCGGGGTGGCGGCACGGCCTCGTCGCGGCGCGGCAGGCGCTGCTGCTCGCGGGGTGCGCGTTCGTGATCGTGCGCCACCCGGACCGCTGGTACGCCTGGCTCCCCGCCGCCCTCCTGCTCGGCTTCGTCATCTTCTCGTTCACGGTCCTCCTCCACGAGGTCGTCCACCTGGCCGTCTTCGCGCAGCGGAAGCGGAGCGCCAACTCGTGGCTCGCGTGGCTCTACGCGCTGCCGAGCGGCCTCTCGCCGACGCAGTTCGCGAAGTGGCACCTCGACCACCACGCGGAACTCGGCGACCCCGAGCGGGACCCGAAGCGGCACCACCTCACGCCGAAGATCGTCCGGCGCTGGTACAAGGCGCTCTACCTGACGCCGGCGCTCTTCCCGATCTACTTCCGGGCGGCGGCGCGCGAGGCGGGCGGCTACCCGCCCGAGCTGCGCGCACGGCTCCGCCGCGAGCGCGCCGCCGTCGTCGGCTGCCACCTGCTGCTGATGGCGGCGATCCTGCTCGCGTGGGGGTGGCCCGTGCTGCTCCGGCTCTACGTGCTGCCGGTCTTCTTCGTCTTCCCGGTGGCCTTCACGATCAACCGCCTCGGCCAGCACTACGACATCGAGCCCGGCGATCCCGCCGCGTGGGGGACGATCATCCGCACGAACCCGGCCTGGGACTTCCTCTTCCTCTGGTCGAACTACCACATGGAGCACCACTACTTCCCCGGCGTGCCCTTCTACAACCTCGCGGCGCTGCACCGCGAGCTCGCGCCCTTCCTCGCGCGCCACCCGATGCGCGTGCGGACCTACGGCGGGCTGCTCTGGGACTGGTTCGTGAAGAACCGCGCGCCGCACGTGAGTTGGCACTAGCCCCCCGTATAGTGGTGCCGCGTGGCCAAGAGACGAGGCAGGAGTGGCGAGGGCGAGCCCACGTTCTGGGATGCCGGGGGGGGCGCGGGGGGGGAGGAGCCGGTCGCGCTGCAGGAGGCGGCGCGGTCGCGATACCTGAACTACGCGCTGTCGGTGATCACGAGCCGCGCGCTGCCGGACGTCCGCGACGGGCTGAAGCCGGTGCAGCGGCGCATCCTCTACACGATGGGGATCGGGGGAATCCGGTCGGACGGCAAGCACAGGAAGTGCGCGAAGGTCGTCGGCGACGTGATGGGCTCCTTCCACCCGCACGGCGACATGGCGATCTACGAGGCGCTCGTGCGCATGGCGCAGCCCTTCTCGCTCCGCGTGCCGCTCGTGGACGGGTCGGGCAACTTCGGCTCGCTCGACGGCGACGGCGCCGCGGCGATGCGCTACACCGAGTGCCGCCTCGCCGTCGAGGCGGAGGGGCTGCTCGAGGAGATCGGCCAGAAGACCGTCGACTTCCGGCCCAACTACGACGGCACGCGCGAGGAGCCGGTCGTGCTTCCGGCGCGCCTGCCGAACCTGCTGATCAACGGCTCGACCGGCATCGCGGTGGGAATGGCGACCAACATCCCGCCGCACAATCCCGTCGAGGTCTGCGAGACGCTGTTGCGACTCTTGAAGAGCCCCGGCCTGACGAACCGGCAGCTCCTCTCGTCGATGCCGGGCCCGGACTTCCCGACCGGGGGCCAGATCCTGAACACCGCCGAGGAGCTGCTCGCGATCTACGAGGGCGGCAGCGGCGCGGTGCGCCTGCGCGGCACGTGGGAGGAGGGCCGGAGGGGGCGCGCGGGGAAGACCGCGATCATCACGAGCATCCCCTACGCGCTGAACAAGGCGACGCTCGTCGAGCGCATCGCCGAGATCATCGCCGGCAAGAAGCTGCCGCCGCTGCTCGACGTGCGCGACCTGAGCGCCGACGACGTGCGCATCGAGCTGCTGCTCAAGTCGGACGCCGACGAGCAGATGGTCTTCGCCTACCTCTACCGGAACACGCCGCTCCAGCAGAACTTCAACGTCAACCTGACCTGCCTCGTGCCGGCGGGCACGGCCGACGTCGGCCGCCCCGAGCGGTGCGACCTGAAGAGCGTGCTGCACTACTTCCTCGCGTTCCGGCTCGAGGTCGTCACGCGCCGCCTCGAGAACGAGCTCGAAGGGCTCAGGCGCCGCATCCACGTGCTCGACGGCTTCGCGAAGGTGTTCGACGCGCTCGACGAGATCCTCGCGATCATCCGCGGCAGCGACGGCAAGCAGGACGCCGCGGCGAGGATCGTCGCCCGCTTCCGGCTCGACGCGGAGCAGACCGACGCGATCCTTGAGCTGAAGCTCTACCGCCTCGCGCGGCTCGAGATCCACGTCGTGCTCGACGAGCGCAAGCGCAAGCGCGCCCGCGCGAAGGAGATCGAGGGGCTGCTCGGCGACGAGGACGCCCGCTGGGGGCTCGTCGGCTCGGAGATCGCGGCGCTGCGCGACCACTACAGGGGGAAGCCGGAGTTCGCGCGCCGCTCGGTCATCGAGAGCGCCGCGGACGAACCCGAATTCAAGGCGGAGGACTTCATCGTCGACGAGGACAACGTCGTGCTCGTGACCCGCGACGGCTGGGTCAAGCGGCAGAAGGAGGTGAAGGACCTCGGCAAGACGAAGGTGCGCGAAGGGGACCGGATCCTCGCCGCCGAGCCGGGCTCGACGAAGGAGCCGATCGTCTTCTTCAGCAGCCAGGGGAGCGCCTACACCTGCCGCATCGCCGACATCCCCGCGACGACCGGCCACGGCGACCCGATCCAGACGCGCTTTGCGCTGAAGGACGGCGAGCGGATCGTCGCGGCGCTGAGCCTCGACCCGCGCCGCATCGGCGCGATCGCCTCGGCGAGCCCGGACGAGCCCGCGCCGGTCCACGCGTTCGCGGCGACCAGCGACGGCTACTGCCTGCGCTTCTCGCTCGCGTCGTTCGTCGAGCCGAGCACGCGCAACGGCCGCAGGTTCGCGCGCCTGGGCGGCGTGGCGGAGGTGCTCGGCGTCACCGCCGTTCGCGGCGACGAGACGATCATCGCCGCGTCGCGCAACGCCCGCGCGATCCTCTGCCCCGTCTCGGAGGTGCGCTTCACGACCGGCGCGGCCCGCGGCGTTCTGCTGATGAAACTCGCGACGGGCGATGCGCTGCTCGGCTACATCGCGAGCCGCGGCGAGCGCGACCTGCTCGTCGTCGCGACCAACCGCGACGCCGAGAAGACCATCAGCACGACGAAGTACGGCGTCACCGGCCGCGGCGGCAAGGGGCGCGAGATCCAGAAGACCGGCACCTTCGAGAGGATCGTCGAGCGCGAACTCCTGCCCCCGGACCCCCTGACATGAGCGGATACACGGCAAAGGACATCACGGTTCTCGAGGGGCTCGACCCGGTGCGCAAGCGGCCGGGCATGTACATCGGCGGGGTCGGCAGCGCGGGGCTGCACCACCTCGTGTGGGAGATCCTCGACAACAGCATCGACGAGGCGATGAACGGCCACGCGAGCGAGATCACGCTGACGCTGCACAAGGGCGCGCAATCGGTCACGGTGGAGGACAACGGCCGCGGCATCCCGGTGGACCTGCACCCGAAGGCGAAGCGGCCCGCGCTCGAGGTCATCCTGACGACGCTGCACTCCGGCGGCAAGTTCGAGGAGGGCGCCTACAAGACCGCGGGCGGGCTGCACGGCGTCGGCGCCAGCGTGGTCAACGCGCTGTCGCAGAGGATGGTCGCGACGGTGAAGCGCGATGGCGAGCGCTGGGAGATGGAGTTCGCGCGCGGCAAGCCGAAGGGGAAGCTCCGGGCGCTCGGGGGCGCCCGCGGCACCGGCACGACGATCTACTTCGAGCCCGACCCCACCGTCTTCCCGAAGATCGACCTCGACCCGGCGCTGATCCGCCAGCGCTGCGAGGTCTCGAGCTACATCCACCGCGGGCTGCGGATCGTCTTCCGCGACGAGACCACCGGGCGCGTCGACGACTTCCGCCACGAGGAGGGGCTCGAGGAGTACGTGAAGAAGCTCGTGGTCGAGCGCGCGGCGCCGCCGGTCCACGAGCCGCCCTTCACGCTGCGCAAGGAGCAGGAGGCGCGGATCGACCTCGTGCTGCAGTGGACGGAATCGCCGGACGAGCGGCTGCTCTCGTTCGTGAACGGCATCCCGACCGCGTCCGGCGGCACCCACGAGAACGGGCTGCGCGCGGCGCTCGGCAAGGCGATCCGCGACTACATGGACGCGCACAAGATCGCGCCGAAGGGCGTGACGGTCGCCACCGACGACCTGCGCGAGGGGATCGTCGGCGTGCTGTCGGTCTTCATCCGCGACCCGCAGTTCCAAGGGCAGACGAAGGACCGCCTGAACAACCCGGAGGTGCACGCGCGCATCGACGCGATGGTGCGCCCGGCGCTCGAGCACTGGCTCAACAGCAACGGGACCGCGGCGGAGGCGATCGTCGGCCGGATCATCCTCGCGGCGAGGGCGCGGGAGGCGTCGAGGGCGGCGTCGACGCAGGTGTCGCGGAAGGTGGGGGCGCGGGGGAGGGCGATGCTGCCGGGCAAGCTCGCCGACTGCACCGACGCCGACGCGGAGGGGAGCGAACTCTTCATCGTCGAGGGCGACTCGGCCGGCGGCACCGCGAAGCAGGGTCGCGACCGCACGAAGCAGGCGATCCTGCCGCTGCGCGGCAAGATCCTCAACACCGAGGGGCTCGCGCCGGGCAAGGTGCTCGAGAACAAGGAGTTGGCCGACCTCGTGCTCGCGCTCGGCTGCGGCCTCGGCAAGGAGTTCGACCTCGGCCGGCTGCGCTACGAGCGCATCGTGCTGCTCGCCGACGCCGACAGCGACGGCCACCACATCACGACGCTGCTGCTGACGTTCTTCTTCCGCCACCTGCGGCCGCTGGTCGCGGCGGGGAAGGTCTTCATCGCCCAGCCGCCGCTCTACCGGATCGACCTCGGCAAGGAGACCTTCTGGGCCGCCGACGACGCCGCGAAGGAGCGGATCCTCGCGAGGGCGGACAAGCGGAGCACCCCCGAGATCACCCGCTTCAAGGGGCTCGGCGAGATGATGCCGAAGGTGCTCTGGGAGACGACGCTGAACCCCGCGACGCGCCGGCTGCTCCGCGTCGAGATCCCCGACGCGCGGGAGGCCGACGCGGTCTTCAACGACCTGATGGGCAAGGACGCCGCCCCCCGCTTCCGGTTCATCATGGACCACGCGGAGCAGGCGGAGGTGGACCTGTAGCGCCGGCAAGGGTGCGCGGGCGATGCCGGGTCACGACGGGGGGTGCGACGGCGCTGCGGCGGGGGGCGCCGCGCGCGGGCGCGCGAAGGGGGAGGCGGCGACGAGGAAGACGAACGGGTCGTACGGGGCGCGGTAGCGCGGGATCGCGAGGAAGAGGAGCCCGACGAAGGTCATCACGGCGAGCATCGGGGCGACGAGGGGCATTCGGAAGCGCGCCCGCCCGCGCAGCAGGGCGGCCCACGCAAGCAGCGTCGCGAGCGCGTAGACCGCGGAGGTCCCCTTGCGCTGCATCGGCGTCCAGAGCTGCGCCGCCTTCGACGCGGTGATGGCAAGGGCGTCGCCCGGGTGCGCGAGCGCGTACTCGATCGCCTGCCGCCCGAGTTCGCGGTCATCCACGACCTCGGTGCGCTCCCGCGCCATCACGAGCGCGTGCTTGTAGCGCTTGCCGCGCGCCTGGCCGCGCTTGCGGAAGGGCAGCTCCGCCTCGGTCTCGTTCATGCCGGAGTTCAGCGTGATGCCGCCCGTCGTCGTGAACGGGACGAACGCGCCGAAGACGCGCGCGTTCCGCATCGCCCACGGGGCGACGCAGAGCAGCACGCCCGCGAGGAGGCAGAGCGGCCGCTTCCACTCCCGCGTGAAGAGCGCGATCGCGAGCGGCACGAGGAAGGCCTCCGGCCGCACGAGCGATGCGAGGCCGATCGCCGCCGCCGCCGCGACGGTGCGCCCCCCCGTCCAGGCCCACGCGAAGAGCAGCAGCAGCAGCGTGAAGAGCGGCTCCGTGAGGATCGTCCCCGCGAGACTCGCCTGGTCCAGGTCCAGGGCGAGCAGCGCCAACGCCACCCCCGCGACCCCCGGCTCCGCGAGCCGCCGCGCGACGACCGCGAAGGCAACCAGCGCCGAGGTCGACAGCAGCGCCGAAAGCAGGTGCGGCTTCACGCCCGCCGGCAGCGCGGCGAGCATGGCCGGCCAGAGGGGCATCGCCTGCGCCGTGGGGTGCCCCTCGATCGCGAACCCCTCGCCGCGCCGGAGGTGGTCGGCGATCATCGCGTAGCGGTACTTCTCGTCCTCGCGCAGTTCGTCGGCGGCGATCGCGAAACCGAAGCGGAGCAGCGCGCCCGCGACAACGAGCCCCGCGGTCCACTTCAACGCATCGACTCCAGCCGCGCCGCGAGCACCCGCGCGCGCGACTGAGGATCGACGCGGACGAGCCGCTCGGCGATCTCGTTCGCCAGCCGCCGCAGTTCGTCGCGTTCCGCCTCGTCGGCGGGCCCGCCCCGCTCGCGCAGGCGGTCGCCGCGCGCGAGCACGAGTTCGAACTGCATGCGCAGGGCGTCCGCGACGTCCGCGCGGGTGGCCGGGAGGTCCCGCGGCTCGTGGGGCGCCGCCGCGCAGCAGGCGAGCGCCAGCGGCAGCGCGAGGCCGCTAGCCCCCCTTCTCTTCGTCCGGCGCACGGTAGTACCGCTTCGTCAGGTCGCAGCGGGCCGCGAGCGCCGCCGCGGCGGCATCGAGCGCCTCCGCCGCGACCTCGCCGGACGCGTTGGTCAGCAGGATCTTGGGCCGGTAGCTCTCGGTGGGGGCGAGGCGCTTGAGGATCTCCTCGGCGTTCGCGAAGGACTCGTCGCCGGCGGCGGTGAGGAAGCTGCCGTCGGGCTGGAGGATCAGCTGCCACTCCCGCGCCTCGGGCGCCTTCGGCGTCGGCGGAAGGGGGGGGGTGTCGGGGGGGAGGTCGAAGTCGCCGGAATCAGGGAAGGAGGGCGGCGGGGGCTCGGACGGGCCGCGCTCGCCGTGCGCGAGGAGGATCGCGACAAGGGCGGCGACCGTGCCGGCGACCGGGATCCAGAGGGTACGCATCACCGCTTCTCCTTGCTCTCAGGCCCGTCCGAAGGCGGGCTCGTGCGCCTTCGCCACTCCTCGAAGAGGTCGGGATGGCGTCTCCTCAACCCGTCCCGGAAGTGAACATAGCCGATGACCCAGCCCGTCAGGAAGACGAGCGGCACGATCCATGCGTGGATCTCGAGGGGGAATCCCGCGAACATCGACGCGGATTCTAACGCCTGCTGCCACGATGGCGGTCGATCGGTCCCCCCGTCCCCCCCTCCGATCCCTTTTGTCCCCGGTCGGCGCGAGGCGCGATACAATGGCCCGCGCGAGGGTACGACGGGAGGCCTATGGACGCGCAGCCGGATCTGCCCGATCCGTCACTCTATATCGAGCGGCTTGGCAACGAGGATGCGTTCTACCGCGAGGCGGCCGCTTGGAGCCTCGGGGAGATCGGCAGCCCCCGCGCCGTGGGACCGCTTTCCGCCCTGCTGCTCCGGGAGATGTCGAGCGTGGAGCGGGGCGGCTATCTCGCGCACGCGGACGTGGTGCGGGCCTGCGTCGAGGCGCTCCGGCGCATCGGCGCGCCGCAGGGGCTCTTCGCCCTCGGCAAGTCGCTCTGCGTGCTGACGCGCAGCAAGGGCGTGGACGAGGAGACGGTGGTCGAGATCGCCGACACCCTCGACGAGATCGGCGGCCCGAGCGCGGTGCGCGAGGCGGCCGACCGGGTCGTGCGGTGCGCGAAGGAGGGGGCGGCCTGCCCGGGACTCCATCTCGTCGGCGGCGTGCTGCTCGACCGGCTCGGCCTCTGCGGCGATGCCGCGGTCTCGACGCTGCGCCGCCTCTCCCGCGCCGGCCCGGAGCCGCTGCGGCGACTCGCACAGAACGCGCTTGCGTCGGCGGTCGGGCACGAGAGCTAGATGCTACCGCTGCTGCTGCTGCTGCTCGGCGACGTAATCGTCGAGGGGCAGTCGCCGGTTCGCCACGAGTTCGTCGTCGAGGGCGGGACGGGCTGTCTGCTCGTCGCGCACCCGACGGACATGTCCGGCGGGTACGAGGTGATCCGGCCCGGCGTCCCCTTCTCGTTCTACAAGTTCGCGCGGCCGCGCGTCTGGGCGCTGCCAGCGGGCACTCCGCTCGACTCGAAGTGGATGGAGGATCCCTCCGTCCCGCGGTCGGAGGAGACGCTCGAACTGAACTCGTCCGTGCCCGCCGCCGAGGCCACCGCGAGCATCGTCACGCGCTATGTGATCGCCGGCATCGAGGGGTCGCGCGTGCGCCTCCGGCTGCAGTCCGACGACCACTTCGACGACCGGGGCGGGCGCGTACGCGCCGGGGAGCGCAGCACGCGCAAGCAACTGCGCGCGATGTTGCTGACGCTCGCGGTCGAGACGATCGTCGTCGTGCTGCTGCTGAAGCGCGCCTGGCCCTCGATCCTCCCGGTCGTGGCCGGCGTCAATCTCGTCTCGCATCCCCTGCTCTGGACGATCTTCGCGGTCCTGCCTTCGGTCGCGCTGCGCGAGTCCATCGTCACGTCGGATGGAACGGTGGTGGGGGAACAGGCGCTCTACTTCCTGCCTTCGGTCGCGCTGCTCGAGTCCCTCGTCTTCGTGCTCGAGGCCGCGGCCTACCGCGTCGTGGCGCGCCAGCCATGGCGGCTGGCGCTGCTGGCGAGCCTGCTCGCGAACGCCCTCAGCTACGCGGCGGGCCTAGCGATGGCGCCATGAGCAGCAGCGGGATCTCGACCCGCGCGTGCACCGAGGCGGCGATCCCGTAGAAGAGGCGCGCGTCGCGGAACGAGAGCGCGAACGCGACGAAGAGCAGCGCCCCCGCCGCCGCCGCCGCGCGATGGAAGAGGCGCGGCCGCGGCCACGGCAGGAGCGCCTCCTTGGGCCGCCACTCCCGCGAGAGCCGCGGCAGCAGGTAGACCACCGCGACGTAGTGCATCACTTGCAGGTAGACCGCCGCCGCGAAGAGCGACGTGGCCCACGACGCCCCCGTCCACTCGCGCGGGAGGAACGCATGCAGGTGTCCGCGCAGCGGCCCCGCCCCCAACGGATCGAACCCGGTCGTCCCGATCCTGGCGCAGGCGATCGCCGCCGGCACGACGAGAAAGACCATCGCGCATCGGAGCAGGGCTTGCCGCCGCTCCCCCGGCGGCAGTCCCTCGGCGAGGAAGCCGACGGGCGTGAGGTTGTGCAGCAACGCGAGAACGGGGAGAGCCGCGAGAGGGGCGAGGAAGATCGCGAGCAGGAAGAGCGCGAGGGCGAGCAGGCCGAGCGGGCGGAAGCGCCGGACGTGCGGGAGCGCCACGACGACGAGCAGGGCGACGAGGGCGAGTTCCACCGTCGCGGAGAACGCGCCGCGCAGCACCCCCGCGAACCCGAGCGTGCGCAGCAGCGCGATCAGCAGCAGCAGCAGCGAGAGCGCGGCGACGGTGCGCCGGGGGATGCGCGGCGTGAAGCGGGCGTCGACGTAGCGCAGTTCGCAGAGCACGTGCAGCAGCCCGAACGCCGCGAGCGAGACCGTGTAGACCGCGAGGGGCGCGAGGGCCGACAGCAGCGCGGCCGCCGTGACGACCAGCGCGCCGCGGATCAACGGTCCTGCTTGCCGCGCCGGAAGAGCCGCCAGCCGAGCGCGAGCAGCAGAAGGCCAAGGACGCCGGCGACGGCGAGCAGCGTGACCGATCCGCCTCCGCCGAAGGGCGGGGGAGGGGGAGGGATGTCGGCGAGCAGCATCGGCCGCCATTCTACCGTGCTACGCTCTCGCCGTGCCGCCGCCTCTCGATCTCGCCCGCCGCTGGGTGCTCGTCACCGGCGCGAGCAGCGGGCTCGGCGCCGCGATCGCGCGCCGCCTCGCCCGCCACCACGGAGCAAACCTCCTCCTCTCCGCGAGGCGGCGCGAGCACCTCGAGGCCGTCGCGAGGGAGATCGCCCCCGCCCCGTCGGTCGTGCTGCCCTGCGACCTGTCGCGTGAAGGCGAACCCGAGCGGCTCTTCCGCGAGGCGACCGCGGGGCGCGACGTCACGGCCGCCGTGCTGAACGCGGGCGTCACGCACTTCGGCCCGGCCCTCGAACTCCCCCAGCATGGCGCCGAGCAGATCGTCGCCACCAATGTCAGCGCCCCGCTGATCCTCGCCCGCGCGCTCCACGGGCACATCGCCGGCCGCGGGGCCGAGGGCGCGCTGCTGCTCGTCGGCAGCCTCGCCGGCATGTTCCCGGTGCCGTGGCAGGCCGACTACTCGGGCAGCAAGGCGTTCCTGAACGCCTGGGGGCAGGCCTTCGCGCACGAGGTCAAGGGCTCCGGGGTCTCGGTGACGACCTTCGCGCCCGGCGGCATCGCGACGCCGATGCTGACGGAGACCGATCTCAGGAACGTCGCGAAGCCCGGCGACCTCGGCATCATGAGCGCCGAGCGCTGCGCGGAGTACGCCGTCGAGGCGATGGTGCGCCGGCGCGGGCTCGTCGTGCCGGGATTCGTCAACAAGTTGACACTGCTGCTCGCGAGGCTGCTGCCGAGGGCGACCTTCCTGCGCGCGACCGCGCGCATCTACGAAAGGGGACTGCGCCGGTAGCATGGCCGGATGCTCAAGATCCTCCCCGCGCTGCTGCTGATCGCGCTGCCCGCCCTCGCGGGGCCGCCCGAGGCGAAGACCGCGTTCGACGAGGGCATGGCCTGCGTCTTCGGCTTCGACCACGAGCGCGCCATCGAGTGTTTCGAGCGCGCGGCGAAGGCCGATCCGGCCTTCGCGATGGCCTTCTGGGGGCACGCGCTCGCGCTCGGGCCCCACATCAACAACCCGGCGATGGAGGGCGCCGCCTGGGAGGTCGCCCGCGATCGCATCGCGAAGGCGCAGGCGAACGCGGAGGGCCTGCCGGAGCGCGACCGCGCGCTGATCGCCGCGCTGGCGAAGCGCTACGCGACCTTCCCGCCCGACCACGCGAGCTACGCGGACGCCATGCGCGAGGTGCGCAAGGCGCATCCCGCCGACGCGGATGTCGGCGCGCTCTTCGCCGAATCGCTGCTCAACCTGAGGCCGTGGGACCAGTGGACGCCCGACGGCAAGCCGCAGCCGGGCACCGAGGAGTGCGTGGCCGTGCTCGAGTCGGTGCTGGCATCGCACCCCCATCATCCGGGCGCATGCCACTACTACATCCACGCGATGGAGGCGTCGCCGACGCCGGGCAGGGCGCTCGACGCCGCGAACCGTCTGCGCGAGCGCGCGGGGGCCACGAGCCACCTCGTGCATATGCCGGCGCACATCGACATGCGCCTCGGGCACTACGCCGACGCCCTCGCGTGCAACGAGCGCGCGGTCGCGATCGACCGCGAGGCGGTCAAGCAGGGGCGCGGACTGGGCTTCTACACGATCTATCGCGCGCACAACCTGCACTTCCTGACCTGGGCGGCGATGTACGGCGGCCAGCGGGCGAAGGCGGTCTTCGCATCGCTCGAGATCGGCTCGGCCATCCCGGTGGAATTGCTCCGGTCGATGCCCGATTACGTCGAGGCGTTCCTCGGCGCCTACTACTGCGTGCTCGTCCGGTTCGGCATGTGGGAGGAGATCCTCGCGCTGCCGCCGCCGCCCGCCGACTACCGCGCGACGACGGCCTATTGGCGCTATGCGCGCTGCGCCGCGCTCGCGACGCTGCGTCGCGTCGAGGAGGCGGAGAAGGAGCAGCGCGCCTTCGTCGAGGCCGCGAAGGCGGTGCCGGCCACCGCCGTCATCGGGAACAACAAGGTCCACGCGAGCCTCGCGATCGCCGAGTCCCTCGTCGCGGGCGAGATCGCCTACCGCAAGGGCGAGTTCGACACCGCGTTCGCGCACCTGCGCGACGGCGTCGCCAAGGAGGACGCGCTCAAGTACGACGAGCCCTGGGGCTGGATGCAGCCGGTCCGCCACGCGCTCGGCGCGCTGCTGCTCGAACAGGGGCGGGTCGACGAGGCGGAGAAGGTCTATCTCGCCGACCTCGCGCGCCACCCGGAGAACGGCTGGGCGCTGCACGGGCTTGCGGAGTGCCTGCGGCGCCTCGGCCGCCTCGAGGAGGCCGCGTCGGTCGAGGCGCGATTCGAGGGGGCCTTCGGGGACGCCGACATCGAACTCGCCGCATCGTGCTTCTGCCGCACGGGCGTAGGCGGGTAGGATGGATGACGATGGCGGGCGAGAGCGACGGTTTCGTCGACGAGCAGGACGAATGGGCGGCCCTGACGCCGCAGCAGCGCTGGGAAGCGCAGTCGATGCTCTGGGAGCACTATCTCGCCATGGGGGGATCGCTTGACCCCGAACCCGATTCACAGAGTCCTTTCGACTTTGAAGAGCTGCAACGTGCGATACCTCCTCTCCGGAGGCCAGGCGTGCATCCTCTACGGGGGAGCTGAATTCAGCCGGGACGCCGACATCGTCGTCCTCGTCTCGCCGGAGAATCTCGACGCGATCCGCCGGGCGCTGCGCGAACTCGACGCCGAGCAGGTCTTCTTCCCGGCCCTCGACGCCGAGGCGCTCCGGCGGGGCCACGCCTGCCACTTCCGTTGCCGCCACCCCGGGGCCGCGGGCCTGCGGCTCGACATCATGGCGGTGCTGCGCGGCTGCGACCCCTTCGCGAGAATGTGGGAACGGCGCTCCGAAGTGGACGCGGCGGGTGTCGGCCTGGTTCCGGTGATGTCGCTCGCGGACCTCGTGCAGTCCAAGAAGACCCAGCGGGAGAAGGACGCGGGCCACGTCCGCAGGCTCGTCGAGACGGACTATCTGGCGCGGAGGAATTCGGCGCCCGACGCCGCCGCGGAGTGGTGGCTCTCGGAGTTGCGCACGCCGTCCTACCTCGTGGAACTCGCCCGCGCGCGGCCCCACCTCGTACCGCGGATTCGCGCCCGGCCGTGGCTCGCGCGCGCGGTGACAGAAGGCGAGAGCCCCATCGAACGCGCCCTCGATGAGGAGTGGCGGCGCATCCGCGAAGAGGACAAGGCCTACTGGGCGCCGCTGCGTGAGGAGTTGGAACGGATGCGGCGCGGGCGCTGACCGGAAGCGCCGCGCTACTCCGCGTCGGAGTCCTCGGGCGCGTCGTCGGGGAGGTCCGGAGGGGCCGTCTCGTGGACGGCTTCCGCGGGGGGCTCCTCGGCCTTGCCCTTGAAGGGCAGCGTCTTCTTGCACTCGGGGTAGCCGGTGCAGGCGACGAACCGCCCGCGGCGGCCGCGGCGGACGATCATCGGCTTGCCGCACTCGGGGCAGGGCTCGGGCCACTTCTCCGGGCGGACCGGGTTGCCGTCCTTGTCGACGCTGAGCGTGGACTTGCACTCCGGGTACTTCGAGCAGGCGAGGAACTTCCCGAACCGCCCCTGCCGCAGGATCATCGGGCTCTGGCACTTGTCGCAGAGGTGGTCGGTCAAGACCTTCAGCTTCTCGGTGCCGTCCCGGTTCAGCGCGACCGTCGTCTTGCACTCGGGGTAGTCGACGCAGGCGATGTACTTCGACGCGCCGCGCCAGCGGTAGAACATCTCCTTGCCGCAGTTCGGGCAGGGCTTCTCCGCCCGCTTCGGCTCCTTGCGCAGGTTCTTCATCCGCTCCTGCGCCTTCTCGATGTCCCCCGCGAACGCGGTGTAGAAGTCGCGCAGCACCGTCACCCAGTCGGCGGAGCCCCCTTCGATCTCGTCGAGGCGGCTCTCCATACCGGCGGTGAACTTCACGTCCATGATCTCGGGGAAATAGGGGCGCAGCATGTCGGTGACGAGGTCGCCCAGTTCGCTCGAGTGGAACTTGCGCTCCTCCTGGTAGACGTAGCCCCGGTCCTGGATCGTCGAGATGATCGACGCGTAGGTCGAGGGCCGCCCGATGCCCTGCTTCTCGAGCGCCTTCACGAGCGTCGCCTCGGTGTAGCGCGCCGGCGGCTTCGTGAAGTTCTGCTGCGCGTTGGGGTCGCCGACGGGCGACACGGGCGTGCCCATCGCGAGCGGCGGCAGCACCACCTCGTCCCCCCGCGCCCCCCAGACCTTCTGATATCCGTCGAAGACGCCCGTCTTGCCCTGGACTCTCAGTTCATAGGTCCGCTCCGACTTCGACTCCACCGACACGTCGGTGATGTCGAAGATCGCGGGCGTCATCTGCGACGCGACGAAGCGCCGCCAGATCAGCTCGTAGAGCCGGATCTGGTCCTTGTCGAGGTACTTCTTCATCCGCTCGGGCGTGCGCAGCGCGGAGGTCGGGCGGATCGCCTCGTGCGCCTCCTGCGCCGACTTGCCCGCGCGGTAGCGGTTGGGCTTCTCGGGCAGATACTGCGGTCCGTAGCGGTCGGGGATGAAGCCGCGCACCTCGTCGAGGGCCTCGTTGCTGATGTTGAAGCTGTCGGTCCTCATGTAGGTGATGAGGCCCGCGCTGCCCTCGTCGCCGAGCTCGACGCCTTCGTAGAGCTGCTGGGCGAGGCGCATCGTGCGCCGCGCGGCGAAGCGCAGCGTGTTCGCGGCGGCCTGCTGCAAGGTCGAGGTCTTGAACGGCGGCGCGGGGCGCTCGGTCTTGCGCCGGTGCTCGACGGCGGAGAGGCGCCATGCTCCCGCCTTCAGGTGCGCGACGACCTCCTTCGCCTCCGCCTCGCTCGTCGGCTCGAAGTTCTCGCCGTCGCGCCGCTTCAGGTGCACGTCGAACGTGCCGCCGCCGGCGGAGACCGTCTGCCAGATCTTCCAGTACTCCTCCGGGACAAAGGCGCGGATCTCGCGCTCGCGGTCGCTGATCAGCAGCACGGCGACGCTCTGCACGCGCCCCGCCGACAGGTTGCGCGCGACCTTCTCCCACAGCAGCGGCGAGAGCTTGTAGCCGACGATGCGGTCGAGGATGCGCCGCGCCTGCTGCGCGTTGACGAGGTTGGCATCGATCTTCCGCGGGTTCTCGATCGCCTGCATGATGCCGCGCTTCGTGATCTCGTTCGTCGTCACGCGGTGCGCGCTGCCCTCGGGGATCTTGAGCGCCTCCTGCAAGTGCCACGCGATCGCCTCGCCCTCGCGGTCGGGGTCGGTCGCGAGGTAGACGGTGTCGCACTCCTTGAGCGCCTTCTTGAGGTCTTCGAGGACCTGCTTTCTGTCCCTGAGCGTCAGGTACTTCGGCTCGAAGGCGTTGTCGATGTCGACGCCGAGCTTCGACTTGGGCAGGTCGCGCACGTGGCCGAGGGAGTGGCGCACGAGGTAGCCGCGGCCGAGGTACTTCGTGATCGTCCTCGCCTTGGCGGGCGACTCGACGATGACGAGCGACTTCTTGCCCTTCGGGCGAGCGGAGGGGGCCTCGGGGGCCGGCTCCGCACCCTCCTCGGCGGCCTTCGCCTTCCGTTGGGAGCTCTTCTTCGCGGACGTCGTCTTCTTCTTCGCGGCCATGGATCTAGCGGTTTCAATCGGTGCGAAACGGGCCTCCGGCACAGACCGGACGGCCCCCTATTCTGAACCCGCGTGCAAGCGTGGACGTAAGTCGTTTTCCCAAAGCCACTTACGATCTGCCGGCAAGCCGACGCAGAAAATCGAAACTGTAGATCCCGGTGTCATGCCCGTCGCTCCAGACGATCTGGATCGCGTAGTTCCCGACGCTGGTGATGCGGCGCGGCCTCACGTCGGCGGGCACGCGCGCGGGGTCGAGGCGGCGGACGCCGGTCATCTCCTCGACGCAGTGAGCGCAGGGGCAGGCGACGCGGAGGTCGAAGACCTTGAAGGTCTTCTCCGTGCCGTCGTCCCACCGGACGAAGAGCCCGTCGGAGCCTGCCTGTTTGATCTGCATCGTCTACCATCCTTTATACGGTGCCCGAGACGACCGCCAGAGATCTGCTCGACGCGCTTCGGCGCAGGATCCCCGAGCTCGCCCCCGCGGAGGCGGCGGCACTCGCGCGGGAGGGCGCCCTTCTCGTGGACGTGCGCGAGCGCGAGGAGAACGCCGCCGGCAGCGCCCCGGGCGCGCTCGCGCTGCCGAAGGGGTTCCTCGAACTGATCGCCGAGACGCGCCTGCCGGACAAGGGGCGGACGCTGCTCCTCTTCTGCCAGACGGGCCTGCGGTCGCTGCTCGCCGCCGAGGCGCTGACGCGGTTCGGCTACAGGGACGTGCGCAGCATCGCCGGCGGATTCAAGGCGTGGAGCGAGTCGGGGCTGCCGGTGGAACTGCCCGGCGGCGGCCTGAGCGACGCGGAGCGGCGCCGCTACGCGCGCCATCTCGTGATCCCCGAGGTGGGCGTCGCCGGCCAGCGGCGGCTCAAGGCCGGCAGGGTGCTGTTGGTGGGGGCGGGGGGGCTCGGATCCCCGGCGGCGGTCTATCTCGCCTGCGCGGGCGTCGGCACCCTCGGCATCGTGGACGGCGACGTCGTCGACGAGTCGAACTTGCAGCGGCAGATCCTCCATTCGCCGTCGCGGCTCGGCATGAAAAAGACCGCGAGCGCGAAGCGCGCGATCGAGGAGCTGAACCCGCTCGTGCGCGTCGAGACCCACGACGAACGCGTCACGAGCGCGAATGTCGACGCGATCGTGCCGCGCTACGACGTCGTCGTCGACGGCGCCGACAACTTCCCGACGCGCTACCTGCTGAACGACGCCTGCGTCAAGCACGACAGACCCAACGTCCACGGCAGCGTCTTCCGCTTCGAGGGGCAGGCGTCCGTCTTCCGCCGGGGCCACGGTCCCTGCTACCGCTGCCTCTACCCCGAGCCCCCGCCGCCCGGGATGACCCAGAGCTGCGCCGAGGCGGGCGTGCTCGGCGTATTGCCCGGCGTGATCGGCCTGTTGCAGGCCGTCGAGACGATCAAGCTGCTGATCGGCCAGGGCGAGCCGCTCTACGGCCGGCTGCTCGTCTACGACGCGCTGCAGGCGAGCTTCCGGGAATTGAAGGTGAAGGCGGACCCCGCCTGCAAGTACTGCGCGGAGGGGGTGGAGTTCCCGGGATATGTGGACTACGAGGGCTTCTGCGCGGGGGGGAGGTAGGGGTGCCGGTCGTGCTGAGGTGGAGATGAAGCTGGAGTTGCGGAGAGTCGAGCAACTCGTGGACGAAGAGGTTGAACGACTCCTGAAGTAGTGCCATAGGTTCTTCGGCAGATAGGACAAAAGTGGCGTTGGCTGAGGAGGTTCGCCTGACCGATGATGAACTCATCGTGGATCTCGTGGGCGGGCGTTCCCTGAGTGTGCCTATCGCGTGGTTCCCTCGACTGCTTCACGGAGGGCCGCGGGAGCGGTCGAATTGGCGACTCATCGGCCGGGGGGAGGGCCTGCGCTGGCCGGATCTGGATGAGGACTCTGTGTCGAGGATCTGCTCATGGATCGTGGTTCAGGGGAGACCCAGGAGTCGCTTCGTCGTTGGCTCGATGGCCGGGCGCAGGCCGGCTAGCGGGCCCCCGCAGCCATGCGGGGCCCGAATCGTATAGCGTGGAGCGTGTGACGCAGCCACGCATGCGGCGAACAAAGCGCGACGCGAAGCGCGGGAGGGCGGCTCGCGCGACCGGGCGACGTCCCGACGGCGACAACCGGCGCCCGCGCCTGCCCTCGGCGCCGCGCTCCATCGAGAAGGGGGTCTCGCTCGCGGCGCTGCTCGACGCGGAGGCGATCGACTGCCTCGCGCACAACATCCGGCTCGTCTCGCCCGGCTTCGATGCGGAGTCGTTCTGCCGCTCGGCGCGGAAGGGCTTGAGGCCGCTCGCGATCCTCGACCGCGGGCACCATCTGGCCCGTGCGCTGAGAGAGCATCTACCGCAGCGCTACGAGGAGGCGATCGAGGTCCTGCTGCGCTCGCTGACGCCGCCGCTTACGGCCACGGCGGAGATGGGGCTCGGCGTCTTCTTCTACCTGCCGCATGTGTCGTTCGTCGCCGCATTCGGGCTCGATGCGGAACACAATGCCGGGCGCGACCCGTTCGAGGTCTCGATGCGCGCGCAGTACGAACTGACGCGGCGCTTCAGCGCCGAATATTCGATGCGCCCCTTCCTGATCCGCTGGCCGGAGCGCACGATCGAGCGCCTGATGCTGTGGACGCGAGACCGCGACCCGCACGTCCGGAGGCTCTCTTCCGAGGGCGCGCGGCCGCGCCTCCCGTGGGCGAGGCGGATCCCCGCGCTGATCGAGGATCCGCGTCCCGTGCTGCCTATCCTCGAGGCGCTCAAGGACGACACCGAACTCTACGTGCGCCGCAGCGTCGCGAACCACCTCGGCGACATCGCGAAGGACCACCCCGAACTCGCCTTCGACCTCTGCGGGCGCTGGCTCAAAGGCGCCTCGGCGGAGCGGAAGTGGCTCATCCGCCACGCAGTGCGCCACCCCGCGAGGCAGGGCGTTGCGGCGGCGCTCCGCCTGCGCGAGCGCGCACGGTAGGGGCCCCTCCCCGGGGACCCCACCCCATCCTGTAAGCCACCGACGGCCCCAACTTGCCTACTCCCCACCTCAAGTATTTAATATTATGGCGAAAGCGTTAAATAGCTAGCGCCGTTGTTTAGCACATGCGTTCTTGGAGGGCAAACCTGCGATGAGGCGTGGAATCACCGGGAGGTTCGAGACGACTTCGCATGGGGGCGAGAGGGTGCGGGCGTTCGTACCGGACCCGCTCCCGCCGCGGCCGGCCATCGTCCTCGAGGGAGAACTCCAGATGCGCCTCGAGGCCGCGGGGCTCGCGGTCGGGCGCCTCGACGGCGTCTCGGCGCTGCTCCCCGACAAGGCTCTCTTGATCTACAGCTACGTCCGCAAGGAGGCGGTGCTTTCGTCGCTGATCGAGGGTACGCAGTCCTCCCTTTCCGACCTGCTGCTGTTCGAGATCGAAGAGGCGCCCGGCGCGCCGCTCGACGATGTGGTCGAGGTGTCGAGCTACGCACGCGCTCTCGATCACGGCCTCATGCGGTTGCGGGGAGGATTTCCGCTGTCGAACCGGCTCGTCCGCGAGATCCACGGCGTGCTCCTCTCCAGCGGCAGGGGCAGCGGCAAGGAGCCGGGGAAGTTCCGTCGCTCGCAGAATTGGATCGGGGGCAGCCGGCCGGGCAACGCCGTCTTCGTTCCGCCGCCGCCCGCGGAGATCCGGGAGTGCCTGGCGGCGCTGGAGCGGTTCCTCCACGCGCACGACGACGGCATGCCGGTCCTCGTGCGCGCGGCGCTCGCGCATGTGCAGTTCGAGACGATCCATCCGTTCCTCGACGGCAACGGGCGCGTCGGGAGGCTGCTCGTCACGTTGCTGCTCTGCGACCGGGGGCTTCTCGGCGAGCCCCTGCTCTACCTGAGCCTCTACTTCAAGCAGCACCGGGCCGCCTACTACGATCTGCTGAGCAGGGTCCGCAGCGAGGGCGATTGGGAGGCGTGGCTCTCCTTCTTCCTCGACGGCGTGAAGGCCACGGCGGACGCCGCCGTCGAGGGCGCGCAGCGGATCGCGGGTCTCTTCCGGAGCGATCGCGCCCTGCTCGAGGCGGAGGGCAGGCGGGTGGGGTCGGTGCTGCGCATCCACGATGCGCTGAAGGCGAGGCCGATCTGCACGGCAAAGTCGATCTGCGCCGCGACGTCGCTCGCCTACCCGACGGTCTACGCGGCGATGGAGATCCTGACCGGGCTCGGCGTCGCGCGGGAGATCACCGGCAAGCGCCGGGGCCGGCTCTTCGTGTACGAGCGGTATCTCTCGGTGCTCAGCGAGGGGACGGAGCCGTTGTAGCGGGGGGCGTTCGGGTCCCCCCGCCTACTGCATCACGTCGCGCGCGAACGCGAGGCCGCCGGGCGTCGGCTCCATGCGCGCGTCGTCGCCGGAGACGTGGCCCTGGGCGCGCAGGGAGGCGAGCACGTGAGAGAGGCGCTCGCTGTCCCACGCGAGGTCCCGGCCGAGCGCCTTGTAGGAGGCGGGCTCGCGGGCGAGGCGCTCGAGGACGAGGGCCTTCGCGAAGCGGTCGGCGGCGAGGCGGCGGCGGTAGAGGCGGCCGAGCACGCCCTCGCTCGGCGCGAAGAGCCACGCGAGCGCGAACAGGAGCCCCATCGCGACCGCCATCGAGCCCGCGATCGACGTGTCGGTGCGCCGCGCGAACTCGTAGCCGATCGCGACCGCGCCCACGCCGATGCCGCACGCGAGCGCGAGCATCACCGAGAGCCGGTCGGTCAGAAGGTAGGCGGTCGCCGGCGGCACGATCAGGAACGCCACGACGAGGATCGCGCCGATCGACTCGAAGCTCGCGACCGTCGTCGCGCTCACCGCGCCCATCAGCAGGTAGTGCACGAGCGCCGGCGAGAGGCCGAGCGCCGCCGCGAGCGTGCCGTCGAAGGTCGAGAGCTTGAGCTCCTTCCAGAAGCCCACGACGAACGCCAGATTCAGAAGCGCGACGACGGCGAGCACGACCAGCGGCCGCGACAGCGTGACGACGCCGAAGAGGGTCATCGTGTCGAAGTGGGCGTAGGCGATCTCGCCGTAGAGCACGCACTCCTGGTCGAGGTCCTTCTGCCCCGCGAACTGCACGACGAGCAGCACGCCGAGCGCGAAGAGCGCGGGGAAGACGACGGCGATGCTCGCGTCCTCCTTCACGCGCCGCGTGCGCCGCAGCGTCTCGATCAGGAAGACCGTGAAGAGGCCCACGGCGCCCGCCCCGAGCACGACCGGCAGCGCGGACACCGTCCCGCTGAGCAGGAACGCGATCACGATGCCGGGCAGCACCGCGTGGCTGATCGCGTCGCCGAGCAGCGACATGCCGCGCAGCAGCAGGAAGGTGCCCGGCAGCGCGCAGGCGACCGCCGCCGCCGCGCCGACGGCGAGGATCGTGAGGTCGCGGCTCATGCGGCCGGCGCCCCCCTCGGGATCGGCCGGCCGTGCGGGTCCTTCGCCGGGCGGCCGAGCGCCCGGTCGATCTGCTCGATGACGTCGTCCTCGAGCGCGTGCTCCATCTCCTCCGCGTCGCGGTGCAGGTGGTCGTCGGCGATCTCGAGCCGGCGCGACAGGTAGAGCTCCCAGATCCTGTGGTTGCGCACGATGCGGCTCGCCCTGTCGAGCCCCGTGGGAGTCAACTCCACCGCGGCCCCGGCGACCGCCGCGTAGCCGTCGGTGCGCGCCTCCTCGACCACCGACCTCGGCGCGCCGCGCACCGCGAGCAGGTCGCTGATCGCGCGCGGCCCCGCGAACCTGCCGTCCTGCTCGCCGAGGCGCCAGAGGTCCTTGAGCAGGTTCTCCACGCGCACGCGCCGCCGGTTGCGCGCGCGGCGCACGGCGCCCCAGACGATGCCGCGGCGCGGCGCGAGGAGCAGCGAGACGCCGAGCAGGCCCGTCGCGAAGAGCACGATGATCGGCCCCGTCGGCAGGTGCGACCGCAGCGACGACGCCCACGCCCCCATGGCCCCCGCGGCCCCCCCGATTCCGCCCGCGAGGAGGACCATGCGCCCGAGGCGGTCGGTCCACTGCCGCGCCGCCGCCGCCGGCGTGACGACGAGCGCCGCCATCAGCACGACGCCCACCGCCTGCAGCCCGACGACGACGGCGAGCGCGATCAGCGAGACGAGCAGCACCTCGATCGCGCGCACCGGATAGCCGAGGCTCGCCGCGTGCTCGCCGTCGAACGCGACGATCTGGAAGGGCCGGAAGAGGAGCGTCACCGTCAGCAGCACGGCGCCGCCGAGCGCGGCCATCGTCCAGACGTCGCGGGCGAGCAGGCTCGCCGCCTGCCCGAAGAGGAAGCGGTCGAGCCCCGCCTGCCGGGCATCCGCGGCGTGCTTCTGCACGTAGGTGAGCAGCACGATCCCCGTGCCGAAGAAGACCGACAGCACGATGCCGATCGCCGCGTCCTGCTTCAGGCGGGTCGTCGCGGTGATGGCGATCACGAGGAGCGTGCCGAGCCACGCGGTCAGCAGCGCGCCCGAGAGGAGCAGCAGGGGGCCCCGGGGGTCGAGGCCGAGCGCGGCGCCCGCGAGGAAGGCGAGGCAGACGCCGGGGAGCGCCGCGTGCGCGAGCGCGTCGCCGAGCAGGCTCTGGCGGCGCAGCACCGCGAAGCAGCCGAGGGAGCCGGCGACGGCGCCGACGGTCGCGCAGCCGAGCAGCACCGTGAGGAGCGTCATCAGGGCAGCCGCGCGCTGCCGCGCGTCTCCTTCAGCAGCCGCGTCGCCGCGGTCTCGAGGATGCTCAGCCGCCCGCCGTAGGTGTGCGTCAGGTTCTCGGTCGTGAAGACCTCGGCGACGGGGCCCGCCTTCACGAGTCGCATGTTGAGCAAGGCGACCCAGTCGTAGTAGTCGGGCACCGTCTGCAGGTCGTGGTGCACGCAGACGACCGCCTTGCCGCGGTCGCGCAGTTCGCGCAGGAGTTCGACGATCGCGCGCTCGGTGACCGCATCCACGCCGGCGAAGGGCTCGTCCATCAGGTAGAGGTCGGCGTCCTGCGCGAGCGCGCGCGCGAGGAAGGTGCGCTGCTGCTGGCCCCCGGAGAGGCGGCTGATCTGCCGGTCGCGGAACTCCGCCATGCCGACGCGCTGGAGAGCGTCCAGCGCCCGGTCGCGGTCGGCGCGGGAGGGGCGGCGGAACCAGCCGAGCCGGCCGTAGCGGCCCATCAGCACGACGTCGAGCACGCTCGCGGGGAAGTCCCAGTCGACGGATTCGCGCTGCGGCACGTAGGCGACGCGCGCGCGCACGTCCGCGTAGGGCTGGCCGAACACCCGCACGTACCCCGAGGCGAGCGGCACGAGGTCGAGCACCGCCTTGAGCAGCGTGCTCTTGCCGGCGCCGTTGGGGCCGACGACGGCGAAGAGCCTGCCGCCCGGGAGCGTGAGGTCCACGTCCCAGAGCACCGGCTTGGTGTGGTAGGCGACCGTGAGGTCGTGGATCTCGAGGACCGGCGCGGTCAACGCAGCGCCTCCACGAGCTTCCTCACGTTGGCGCGCACCATGCCGACGTAGGTGTCCTCGGGCGGGGCGTCCCCCATCGCGTCGCTGTAGAGCTCGCCGCCGATGCGCACCTCCTGGCCTTTCGCGCGCGCCGCCGCCACCACCGCCTCGATCGTCCTCGGCGAGACCGAGGACTCGACGAAGATCGCCTTGATGCCGCGCTCTACGATCAGATCGGCCACCTCCTCGATGTCCTTCACGCCCGCGTCGCTGACGGTGCTGATCCCCTGCACGCCGCGCACGTCGAGGTCGTAGGCGCGCCCCAGGTAGCGGAACGCGTCGTGCGACGTGATCAGCACGCGGCGCTCCCTCGGGATCTGCGCGAGGGCCGCCATGACCTCCGCGTGCAGCCCGCCCAGCGTCGCGCGGTACTCCGCCGCACGCCCCGCGTAGGCCTCGCGGCGGTCGGGGTCGGCGGCCGCGAGCGCCGACGCGACCGACTGCGTCGTCTTCGCCCAGAGCGCGACGTCGAACCAGACGTGCGGGTCGTAGTGCCCCTCGAGCTCCGCCGGCTCGAGGCGCTCCGCCTCGGGGACGGCCTCGCAGACCGCCTGCACCGGGCGCGTGGAGGCCATCTTGACGAGGATGTCGCCCATCTTGCCCTCGAGGCCGAGTCCGCTGTAGAGGATCACGTCGGCCTGCTCGAGCCTCGCGACGTCGCCCGCGCTCGCCTTGAACAGGTGGGGGTCCACCCCCGCCCCCATCAGCGCCGTCACCTCGACATCGCTTCCGCCGACGACGCGCGCGAGATCGGCCACCATGCCGGTGGTCGCCACGACCCGCAGCTTGCCGGTGCGGGTGAGGGTCTCCCCGCCCCCGCAGGCGCCGAGCAGCACCGCCGCCAGCAGGAGCGCCCTCACGCGACCGGCTCCACGAAGACGCCTTCGATCCCCTCGCTGCCGGTCACGATGCGCCGGCCGCCCACGTCGATGTGCATCACGTCCTCCATCTCCTGCTTGCCTCCCATGCGGCAGGCGGCGCCGGGCACGAGGCCCAACTCCTTCCACCGCTGCAGACGGTCCCCGTCGCGCGCCCGGAGTTCCCTCACCCGCGCGTGCTCCCCGCTCGCCAGCGCACGCAGCGGCACGACGTCGTGCTCGCGCAGGTTGCCCTCGGCGTCCGGGATCGGATGGCCGTGGGGGTCCTCCGAGGGGTGGCCGAGCCAGCGGTCGATCGCGGTCACGAGCCGCTCGCTCAGGTGGTGCTCGAGCACCTCAGCCTCCGCATGCACCTCCGACCAGTCGAGGCCGAGCCCCTCGACGAGGAAGAGTTCGAGCAGGCGGTGGCGGCGCACGACCCGCATCGTCGCGAGCCGCCCCCTCTCGCTGAGGGTCACCCCCCGACCCGACGAGTACTCGACGAGCCCCTCCGCCGAGAGCCGCTTCATCATTGCGGTCACCGACGGCTTCCTGACGCCGAGTGCGGACGCCAGTGCCGCAGTCGACACCCGCTCCGTGCCCTTCCCGAGCCGGAAGATGGCCTTCAGGTAGTCCTCTTGGGCACTTGTGTTAGGCATGGCTAACTCTGGAGTGAGCATAGCCAAAGCCAAGTGCTAGTCAAGACTAACCGTCGTCGATATCATCCTCAGGGGGCTCGGGGGCGCCCTCGTCCGCCCCCTCCCCGGGCCCCACCTCATCCATCTCCCCGCCGCGCAGCGACTTCCGCCAATACTCGTAGGCCTTGTCCACCGCGATCCCGAGCACGGAGTCCTCGGGGAAGTTCCCCTCGGCATCGCGGACACCGGAGGGTTGGCCGGTCAGGATCTCGAGCGCCTCGCAGACCGTCCCGACCGCGTAGACGTGGAACTTCCCCGCCGCGCACGCATCGACGACCCCGTGGCGGACCATCAGCTCGCAGGAGTTGGCGAGCGGGATGATGACCCCCTGCGTGCCGGTGAGCCCCGCGTCCTCGCATGCGTCGTAGAAGCCCTCGATCTTCTCGGTGACGCCGCCGATCGCTTGCAGCGCGCCGAACTGGTCGATCGCGCCGGTGATCGCGAGGTCCTGCCGCAGCGGCACGCCGGTCAGCGCGGAGAGCAGGCAGAGGATCTCGGCGCCGCTCGCGCTGTCGCCGTCGATGCCGCCGTAGCTCTGCTCGAAGGCGAGCGAGGCGGAGAAGGCGAGCGGGTGGTCGGTGCGCAGCAGGTTGCGCAGCAGGCCGCCGAGGATCTGGAACCCCTTCGTGTGGATTTGGCCCGACAGCGACGCCTGCCCCTCGATGTCGATGATGCCGGCGCTGCCGGGCCCGATGCTCGCGGTGATGCGGGCGGGGAAGCCGTAGGTCAGCGGCCCTGCGTGGATCACCGCGAGGCCGTTGATCTGGCCGACCGCGGAGCCGCGGGTCTGGATCCGGATGATCCCGTCGCGCACGTAGGAGCGGAAGTGGCGGGAGGGGAGGTCGCCGCGGCGCTTCGTGCGGCGCACCGCGTCGGCGACGTCCTCCCCCATCGTGGCTTTCGCCTTGCGCTCCGAGGCGAGGAAGGCCGCCTCGCGCGCGATGTCGCCGACCCGGCCGAATCGCGCCGTCAGCTTGCCCGCGCGCGCCGCGATCCTCGCCCCGTGCTCGACGAGCGCCGCGACGGCGGTGCGATGGAAGGGCGGCAGCTTCTCCTCCTGCGCGATGCGCGCCAGCACCGCGGCGTACTGCCGCACCCCCTCGGGCTCGCGGTCGATCTCGGTGTCGAAGTCGGCGAGCACCTTGAAGAGGTGGCCGAAGTCGGGGTCGTGGGTGTCGAGCAGGTAGTAGAGGGAGCTGTCCCCGAGCAGGATCACCCGGACCTTGACCGGGATCGCCTCGGGCTTCAGCGTCGGCGCCCAGAACGACGTCGGGATGTCGGGGGGGACGATCTCGAGAAGGCCGGTGCGGAGCGTCCGCATCAGCACCTTCCACGCGCCCGGCTCGCCCAGCACGTCCCGCGCGTCGAGGATCAGGTAGCCGCCATCGGCGCGCAGGATCGAGCCCGCCCGGATCATGCGGTGGTCGCTCGCCGCCGGCCCGCCCGGCGTCCACTCGCGGTCGACGCATCCGAGCAGGTTCCCCAGCGTCGGCGTCGTCTCGATGACGATCGGGCAGGTCGCGTCGGCGTCATGCTCGACGAGGATGTGCACGCCGTAGAGCCGCGTCGGGTCGGGCGCATCCTCCTGCCCCGGGGCGAGGCGGTTGTCGGCGACGTCCTCGACGATCCCGTTCAGGAAGGCCTTCACGTCGTCGCCGGGGAAGTGCGACAGGATCTCCCGCGCGTGGGAGCCGAGCATCGCCCGGGCGGCCTCCTCGATCACGGCGTGGATCTTGTGCGCCTGCTTCCGGCGCGCCTCGCGCACGCGCTCGGTGACCTCCCCGAGCTGCCGCTCGAACGATTCGCCGCGCTCCCGGATCCCCTTCGCCTGCTCCTCGCTGATCGTCCCGGCGGCGACGAGCTGGTCGAGGTCGTCGGGGGCGACGGTCTTGCCGTCCACGACCGGGAAGATCGCCGTCTGCGGGATCGGGCCGAGCTGCACCGAGACGAGCGCCAGCCCCGCCGCCTTCAGCGCGCGCTCGAAGGGTCCGGTGATCGCGTCGAGCTGCGCCTTCTCGCGGCGCTGGAGGGCCTCGCGCCGCGCCCGGATCGCCTCGCTGTTGAGCGCGGCACGGAGCCCGTCGCGGATGAACTCGGCGAACTCCTGCACCTCCCGGCGGAACTCCCGCGCGGTGCCCGCCGGCAGCGAGATCAGGTGGGGGCGGTCGGGCGTCGCGAAGCTGTGCACGTAGCACCGGTCGAGCTTCCGCTTGCAGAAGGGCTGGAGCTGCTCGAGCAGGCGCCGCACGAGGGTCATGCGGCCGGTCCCGGCCAGGCCGCGGATGAAGACGTTCTGTCCCGGGGCGTCGCTCGAAATCCCGAAGTAGAGCGCCTCCACCGCGGAAGGCTGGCCGACCACGCCGGCGATCGGCTCGACCTCGTCGGTCGTCTCGAACGGCAGCCGCGCGGGGTCGCACCGCCAGCGCAGCGCGCCGGCCGGCAGCGGGTCGAGCGGCCCTAGCCCCGGCACGAGTCGTGACGCCGCGCGACGTCGCCCCAGTTGACGATGTTCCAGAAGGCGTCCACGTAGGCCGCGCGCCGGTTCTGGTACTTCAGGTAGTAGGCGTGCTCCCAGACGTCGAGCACGAGAAGCGGCACGATCCCCCACGCCGAGAGGTTCTGGTGCTTCTCCGCCTGCATCACGAGCAGCCGGCGCGAGAGCGGCTCGAAGCCGAGAATCGCCCATCCGCTCCCCTCGACCGCCTTCGCCGCGGCGCCGAAGTGCGCCTTGAACGCGTCCACCGATCCGAAGTCGCGCGCCAGCGCGGCGTCGAGGTCCGCCGGCGGCGCGCCCCCCGCCGGCGACAGGTTGGTCCAGAAGACGCAGTGGAGCAGGTGTCCCGAGCCGTGGAAGGCGACCTCGCGGGACAGCGACTTCACGTCGGAGAGGTCGCCCGCCTTCCGCGCCGCGTCGAGGCGGTCGAGCGCCGCGTTGAGCCCCTTCACGTACCCGGCATGGTGGATGTCGTGGTGGAGCGTCATCGTCGCCTTGTCGATGTGCGGCTCGAGCGCGTCGTAGGCGTAGGGCAGCGGCGGCAGCACGTAGGGCGCCGCCTCCTCCTTGGCCGGCGCCGCCAGCGCCGTCGCCGCGTCGAGGGCGCCGAGGCCGATCCATCCGGCGGCGGCGAGCGGCGCCGCGCTGCCCAGCAGGTCGCGTCGTGTCAGGGTCATCGTCGATCCTCCTCTTGGTTCTCCGGCCCAAGGGGGATTCTACACGGGGGGGGTCGGGGGCCGGCCCCCGGACCCCCTCAACAACGATGCCGGGGATTGCCGATGTGGTGGCGGGTCGGCCGTCAGGCTTGCCCGGGGATAGCAGACGCTACACAAGGAATGGGGGAAATGCGCATGCGCGATTCATTGCGTCGGCAGGCGGGCTTCACGCTCGTCGAGCTTGCGGTTGTCGTCGTGATCATCGGGATCCTCGCCGCCTTCGGCGTCCCGAAGTTCATGAACTCGGTCGAGCGCTCGAAGGCCGTCGAGGCGTTCAACTTCCTGCAGACGGTTGTCTCCGCGCAGGAGCGGTACCACGCACGGCAGGGCCTCTATGCCGACTCGCTCGCGCTGCTCGACGTCGGGCAGGAGACGCCGCAGTACTTCACGGTGGGCACGATTGCCGCCGGTGCGACGAAGAACCTCGAGACGTCGTGGCGGCTCACGCTCACGCGCTCCGGGAGCGCGAGCGGCTACGGGAGCTACACCGTCTCCTACACGCAAGCCGGATTCGACACCGACTCGAAGCAGAGCTCGATCGTCAAGCTGACCGCGATCAACCCGCAGAAGACGTGACCGTCCCCGGTCCAGCATCGTTCCAGACCGCGCCGCCGGTCCTTCCGGCCCGGCGGCGCACATCCGGGAGGGTTGCATGCGTTCCCTGCTTGCGCGCGTCCGACTGGGGCGCGCGACCGGCCTCTACTTCGACGGCGAGCGCGTGACGGTGGCGTGCGCGACACGGACACCCGGCGGCACGCGCGTCGTCCCCGGCGCGCGGCACCCCTGTCCCGCGGGACGCGAGGGCGACATGCTGCGCGCGCTCGCGGGCGAGGGCGCGCTGGCGGGCACCGTCGTGATCGGCCTCCCCGCCTCGGCGGTCTACTTCGCGACGGTTGCTTCCGACGACGCCGCGGAGACGCCCGAGGAGGCGATTCCCGCGAGCATCCTCGCGGGCGACCGCCGCCGGGGCGCGGCGATCTGCGACGGCGTCGCGTGGCGATACCGGCGGGTCGCCTATCGTTCGGTCGCCGCCGCCGCGCCGGCGCAGGCGCACACGATCTCCGAGACGCTGCTTGCCCTCGGGATCCGCGACGCGGCGCTGATCCCGGCGCCGGTCGCGATCCATCGCGCCGCGGCGCGGGTCGGGGAGGTCCCCAGCTCGTGGCGCAGCGCGGTCCATGTCCTCGTAGGGGGGGCGAAGGGGCTTGCGATCCTCGCCCTCGGGCGCACCGCGGTGGCGTGGCGCCCCTTCGCCTCCGTGGCCGGCGCCGAGATCTACTCGGTGGCCTCCGCGGTCCGGAGCCTCGCCTCCCACCTGCGCGACCGATTCCCGCTGCCCGACCTCGACGGGGTGATCGTCCACGGCGAGCATGCCGACGCGCTGTCGGAGGCGTGCGGCGAGCAATTCGCGCTCGACTCGCGCCCCGCCCCCGCCGTCGGGCTCGGCGCACCGGCGGTGGCGGAGGCGCTCGCGCGCCACGGCCTCGGTCGCAGCCACCGGACGGTGGACCTGCTCCGGCCGTTGCGCGCATCGCCGGGCGCCATCGCGACGTTCCCCCGCAGGACGGCCGCCGCCCTTGCTGCGACCATCCTCTGCTGCGCGGCGCTGCTCGCGTCGACGGCGCGCAAGATCGAGGCCGGGGCGGCAACAGGTCTCGAGGTCGCGCGGCGGGAGGCGGCCGCCTGGGGACTCGCGCTCGATGCGCTCCCGGAGGCCCACGCCCGTTTGGACGCGGAGGTCGTCGAGGCGGGCGTCTTCGCCGGTAGCCGCATCCTCTGGGCCCCGATCCTGCGCGATCTCGCGGCGGCGCTTCCCGGGGGCGTCCGGCTCACCTCCCTGGAAGCGGACAACGCGCTTGCCGCATCGGACCCGCGCACCGGCAGGCGCGCCTTCCACGACGGCCTCGCGCTCTCCTTCGACGTCCTGTGCGAGGAGGGCGCCGCCTTTCCCGCGGGCCCGCAGGAGACGCTGGACGCGCTCGCGGCCTGCCGCAGCGTCCGGGCCGCCTTTCGCGTCCTCGAGGCGGAGGGGGCCTCCCGCATCCCCGGCACCGGAGGCGATGCGCCCCTCCTCGCCTTCTCGATCGGCGCACGCAACCCCGAACCGGTGCCCGCCTCCGAGGAGGGGGACTGACCGATGCCCTCGAATCCGGCCCCGGCCGAGGGCGACGCGCCGGCGCTCGGCAGCCATCTGGCGGCGCACCCGCTGCGCTACCGGATCGCGATCGCGCTGCTGCTGTTCGCGATCGGCCGCTGCTTCGTGCACGACCCGCTCGCCTCGCGCATCGAGGCGGCGACCGCATCGCGCTCCGCGGCGCGGGAGACCGCGGCCCTCGCGGCGGAGGCGCGGGCCTGGCGCGAGCAGCGCGAGGTCTACCGCGCCCGCCTGCTCCCGCGCCACTCGGGCCCCGCATTCGAGCGCGAAGTCATCGCCCGCCTGCGAGACTCGGGCGTCGCGGTCCGGACGCTGGCGTCGCGCCCGGCGATCCCGCTCGGCCCCTACGCCGTCGCCGTCGTCGCGGTCGAGGCCGAAGGCACCTACGGGCGCATCGTGGACTTCGTGGACCGGATCGAACGCGGGGAGCCGATCGCGCGGCTCGAGCATGTGCGGATCGTCCGCGACGGCGACCTCCTGCGGTTTCACGCCCTCCTCCTCTGCCTGATGCACGGCGATGGATAGCCGGCTCCTGCGCCTCCTGCCCGCGCTGCTCGGGATCTGGCTCGCCTGGGCCGCCTACGACCTTTCGTCGGACGGGGGGCGGCTGCCGCCGGTCGTCGCCCCCCCGCGCCCCCCCCGCATCGCGCCTGCCCACTTCCCGCTCCGTGCCGCGGAGGAGCCCGCACCGGCGCCCGCCCGCGATCCGTTCGACAGGCCCCTCGCGGCCGCGCCGGCCGAGGCGGCGGCACCCGCGCAGGAGGAGGTGGTCATGCCCGAACCCGAAGCGATGCCCGCGCCGCTCCCCGAGTTTGTCCTCGAGGCGCTGCTCGTCCATGAAGGCGGCGGCGGGGCGCGCATCTGCGGGCAGGATGTGCGCGTCGGGGAGGCGATCGCCGGGATCGACGCGGAGCAGCCGCCGGTGCTCGTGCGCGTCGAGAGGGGCGCCGCGTACGTGCTGCATCGCGGCATCGAGGTCCGGATCGAGCTTGGCTCCCGCGGGAGGTCGCCGTGAAGCGTCCGGCCGGGGAGCGCGTCGCGCCGATCGTCGAGCTGCTTCTCGAGAGGGAGGTCCTCGCGGAGCGCGACCTGCGCGAGCTGGCGCGGGTGCGCGCACGCCATCCGGGGTCGCTCGAGGAGGCGCTCGTGCGCTCGGGCATGGTCAGCGACGTGGCGATCGCCGAGGCGTACGCCGACGACCTCGCGGTGCCGCTGCTGCTGTCGGTGTCCGACGCGCTCGCCGAGGAGTGCCTCGCCGTCCGCGACCTGGTCCCGGCGGAGGTCTGTCGCGTCTGCCGCCTCGTCGCGCTGCGCCGCGCCGGCCCGGCGCTGGAGATCGCCTGCGTGCATCCGGGAGACCAGTCGGCCCTCGACGAGGTGCAGTTCCATGCGGGACTCCCCGTCGCGCCGCACGCGGCGCCGCTCGGCGTCGTCGAGGCGCTGCTCGAGCGCGTGCACGGCGCGCGCGACCTCGTCCGCGAGATCGCGGCCGGCGACGGCGCGCGCGAGGAGTCCGGGAGCCCGGTGATCGACCTCGGCGCGCCGGCGGGGGGCGACGAGGACGGGCAGGTCATCCGCCTCGTCAACGCGCTGCTGTCGACCGCCGTGGCGGAAGGCGCGAGCGACATCCACCTCGAGACCTACGAGAACCGCGTGCGCGTGCGCTACCGCATCGACGGCCACCTCGAGGAGACGACGCCGCCGCCCGCGCCGCTCTTCCTCCCGGTGATCTCGCGCCTGAAGGTGCTCTCGAAGATCGACATCGCCGAGCGGCGCGTGCCGCAGGACGGCGCCATCGCGGGGGTGCTCGAGGGGGCGCGGATCGACTTCCGCGTCAGCACCTGCCCGACGGTCTACGGCGAGAAGATGGTGCTGCGCATCCTCGCGAAGGAGAAGACGCCGGAGTCGCTGAAGGCGCTCGGCTTCTCCGCGCGGCAGGAGGAGGACTTCCTCGCCGCGCTGCGGTCGCCGCACGGGCTGCTCTTCGTCACCGGCCCGACCGGGTCCGGGAAGAGCACGACGCTCTACACCGGCCTCGCGCTCGTGAACCATCCGGGGCTCAACATCGCGACCGTCGAGGACCCGGTCGAGTACCGGATCGACGGCATGAACCAGTGCCACGTCCGCGCCAACGTCGGCATGACCTTCTCGGTCGCGCTGCGCGCGTTCCTGCGGCAGGACCCCGACCTGATCATGGTGGGGGAGGTGCGCGACCAGGAGACCGCCGAGATCTGCCTCCGCGCGGCGCTCACCGGCCACCTCGTGCTCTCGACGCTGCACACCAACGACTCGCTGCAGGCGGTCCACCGCCTCGTCGACATCGGCATCGAGCCCTTCCTGCTCGCGCCCGCGCTCCGGCTCGTGCAGGCGCAGCGTCTCGTGCGGCGCCTCTGCGACGCCTGCCGCGAGCCCTGCACGCTTCCGCCGCGCACCGCGGAGAGGTACGGCATCCCCGCCGAGGCCGCCCTCTTCCGGCGCTCCCCGGAAGGTTGCGCGGCCTGCCGCGCCACCGGCTACCGGGGGCGGGTCGGGATCTTCGAGGTCGTGCCGGTGGACGAGGAGCTGCGCCGGCTCATCGCCAGCGGCGGCACGCTCCGCGAGATGCGCGCGCTCGTCGCCGCGCAGGGGATCGAGACGCTCGCTTCCGCCTCGCGGCGCGCGCTGGTCGACGGGACCACGAGCCTCGAGGAGGTCGCCGAGCTGCTCGCCCTCGCCGCGCCCGGGAGGGATCCGTGAGGGGGTTCCTCGCGCCGCGCGTCGGCAGCCGGTCGCATCGGGGGGTGGGGCGCGCCGACCTGCTCGCCTTCTTCTCGCAACTGAGCACGCTCTTCAAGGCGGGCACGCCGCTGCTCGAGGCGGTGACGATCGCCTCCGAGCAGACCGACAGCACGCGGCTCTCCGGCATCGCGGCCCGCGTCGCGCGGGCGATCGCCGGAGGGGGCAGCCTGCACGAGGCGCTGCTGCGCTTCCCGCGCCACTTCCGCCCGGAGTGGATCGCGGTGATCCGCGGCGGCGAGGAATCGGGCAAGCTCGGTCCCGTGCTCGAGGCGCTGGTCGAGCAGATCCTCGCGGAGACGGAGCTCCGGCGGAGGCTGCTCGGCGCGCTTTCCTACCCGCTCCTGGTCCTCGTCGTCTCGACCGTCTGCGTGGCCGTGATGCTCGTCGCCGTCGTCCCGGCCTTCGCGCGGATGTTCGAGGGGCTCGGGAAGTCGCTTCCGCCGGTCACCGAGCACGTGCTGCAAGCCTCCCGGCTGCTGCGACGCCACGGCCTGCTGCTCGCGGCGGCCGCCACGGCGGCCTGCCTGCTCGCGCGCGTACTGCTCCGCACGCCCCTGGGGCGGGGGCTCTGGGACCGGCTCCGGACCGGCCTGCCGCTCTTCGGCGACATCGTCGTGCAGCGGACGATGCAGCGCTTCGCCTGCAACCTCGCGCTGCTGCTCCGCGCGGGCCTCCCGATCCTCGATGCGCTCACGTCGCTTCGCCGGATCCTCGGCTCGAACAGCGTCTACGACCGCGCGCTGCATCACGTCGAGAGGCGTGTCGGCGCCGGCGCCCACGTCGCCGTCGCGATGGGGGAGACCGGCGTGTTCACGCCGCTCGTGACGCGGCTCGTCCACATCGGCGAGGAGTCCGGCGCGCTCCCGGCGGTGCTCGACGAGGCCGACCTCCTCTACCGTCGCCGCGTCGCGACCGCGGTGGGGGTGCTGACGCGGTCGATCGAGACCTTCGCGCTGCTCTTCATGGCCGGCGGCGTCGCGGTGATCCTGGGCGCGATCTACCTGCCGCTCTTCTCGATGGCATCCGGCGTTTAGGGGCGTCGGGCGTTTCGGACGATAGGGGGAGGGGGAGAGAGGGATGTCGCAACGGGGAGGGGTGCTCTTCGCGCTGCTCGCCGCGCTCGGCGCGGGCGGGGTCGCAGCGGCCGACCCGCGGGAACGGCCGGCCGACCTCGAGGCGCGGCTGCGCGCGCTGCTCCTCCCCGCGCCCCTCCAGCCATCCCCGCCCGCGGACGGCGCGCTGTCGCTGCGCGGCGACGGCCGCATCGACTTCAGCGCGCGCGACCTGCCCGTCGCGGAGGCGCTCGGCCAGCTTCGCCGGCTCTTCCAGCGCAACGTCGTCGTCGCGCCGGGCGTCGAGGCGCGCTTCACCGGGGATCTCTACGGCGTCACCCTCGCGGAGGCGCTGCACGCGATCTGCCGCACGACCGGCCTCGTCTGGCACGAGGAGGGCGCCTGCATGATCGTCGGCCCCGCGGAACCCGAGACGCGCCTCTTCCGCCTCTCCTACCTGCGCGCCGCCGAGGTCGCGACGCTGCTGCGGCCGCTGCTCGGCCCCGCGGGCGACCTGACCGCGACCGCGCCGGCGCAGAGCGGCATCGAGGCGTCCGAGTCGGAGACCGGCGGCGACGCCTATGCCGCCGCCGAGGTGCTCGTGGCGCGCGACCTCGCGGCACGCCTCGATCGCATCGCCGAGGCGCTCCGCCTCCTCGACGTGCGCCCCGAGCAGGTCTCGATCGAGGCGACGATCCTGACCGCCGACGCGAAGCGCGACCGCGCCCTCGGCCTCGACCTCACGGTGCTGCTGGGCACCGACTTCCGCTCCTCGGGGGGCACCGGCGGCGAGATCGGGTCGATCCCGCTCGACCACATCGACGACGGCGTCGCGAGCGCCGGGACCGCGCTGCTCGACTCCTTCCCGTCCGGCGGCCTCACGGTCGGCATCCTGAAGAACGGCGTGGGCGCGTTCCTGCGCGCGCTGGACGCGCGCACCGACGTCAGCGTGCTCGCGAACCCCCGCGTCGTGGTGCTGAACAAGCAGCGCGGGCAGGTGGTCGTCGGGCGGCGCGACGGCTACCTGACGACGACGACGACGCAGACGTCGAGCACGCAGACGGTCGAGTTCATCGAGACCGGCACGCGGCTGCTCTTCCGCCCCTTCGTCGGCGAGGGGGGCTGGATCCGCCTCGAGGTGCATCCCGAGGACAGCGACGGCGGCGTCAACGAGGACGGGCTCCCGTTCAAGGAGACCGCCGAGGTCACGACGAACATCCTCGTCCGCAGCGGCGAGACCGTCGTCCTCGGCGGCCTCTTCCGCGAGCGCACCGAGAAGACGCTGCGCAAGGTGCCGCTGCTGTCGGAGATCCCGCTTGCGGGCAAACTCTTCCAGTCCGCGCGCGACGAGTCGAAGCGCGAGGAGATGATCATCGTGCTGACGCCGCGCCTGATCGAGGAGAGGGGGAGGGGCGCCGGGGAGGGGGAGGCCCAGCGCAAGCTCGCGGCGGCGTACGCGGGCGCGGCCGCGGCGCTGCTCGCGGAGGGGAGGGCGGAGGAGGCGGCGCGGCTCCTCGCGCTGGCGCGCGAGATCGATCCCCATGGCCCGCGCCTCGACGGCGACTTCGGCACGGAAATCGAAGCGCGCGTGCGCGCCCGCGCGGAGGCGCCCCGGTGAGCCGCGCCCTCCTCGCCCCGCTGCTGCTCTGGGCCGCGTGCCAGGCGACCGGCGCACGCCGCCCGCCGGAGCCGGATCCGACGATCTGGCGCGCGGAGCGGACGCGGCTCTCGCTGCTCGCCGCGGGGCGGTGCATGGAACAGGGGGACGCGCAGGGGGCACGGCGCGAACTGGAGGAGGCCGTCCGGATCGGCGCCGAGAGCGCCGCGGTTCACCTGATGCTCGCGCGGATCGCGATCGACGGCGGCGACGTCGCCGGCGCGGAGGCGGCGCTGGCCCGCGCCGGCGCGCTCGACCCCTCGGACGGCGCCGTGGACTTCACGCGCGGCCTGCTCGAGGAGGCGCGGCACCGCTACGAAGCCGCCGCCGCGGCGCATGAGCGCGCGCTCGCCAAGCGCCCCGGCGACGAGACGGCGTTGCTCGCGCGCTGCCGCGCGCTGCGCGCCGCGGGACGCGCGGACGAGGCGAAGGCGCTGCTCGACGGGGCGCTGGGAGCCTCCCCCGGCGCCCCCTCCCTTCTGCACGCCAAGGGGGAGATCCTGCTTGGCGAGGGCGATCCCACCGCCGCGCTCGCCCTCTTCGACCGCGCTCTCGACGCCGATCGCGGGCATGCGCGCGCCCGGCGCGGCCGCGCGGTCGCGCTGCACCGCCTCGGGCGCCATCGCGAGGCGTACGCGGCCCTCGACGGCGCCCCGCCGCGCGAGGCGGGCAGGGCCGCGCTGCTCGCGGGGGAGTACGCCGCGGCGGCGGCAGCGCTGGCCGCGCATCTGGCGACCGATCCCGACGACGCCGACGCGCGCCTCGACCTCTCGCGCGCGCTGATGCTGGGCGGCCGCCGCGCCGAGGCGCTCGACGCGGTCGCGGCGCTGCTCGCGCGCAGGCCCGGACACGCGGCCGCCGTGCTCCATCTCGGCCACCTCCGGATGGAGGAGGGGCGGTACGACCTGGCGGGCGCCGCCTACGCGCTCGCGATCGACCTCGGCGTCGATCCGGCGCTGGCGCGGCCGCTGCGCGAACGCGCGCTCGAACTCGCGGGGCAAAGGCCGTGACCTCGCGCGGCCACACGCTGATCGAACTCGCCGCCGCCGTCGCGGTGCTCGCGGTCCTCGTCGGCGCGTCGTTGCCGCGGCTCGCGGTGGCCGCCGAGTCGGCGCGGGTGGACGAGTGCGGCGGCGTCCTGCGCGCGATCTGGTCGGCGCAGCGCCTCCACCGCCTCGAGACGGGGGCCTACGCGCCCTCCCTCGACGCGCTCGCGGGGCTCGACCCCGCGATCGCCCCGCGGCGCGACCCGTTCGCCTACGAGATCGTCGCCTCGGGCGCGAAGGGCTTCCGCGCGCGGGCGACGAGGGCCGGCGGCGCGTGGCGCGGGTCGATCGAGATCGACGAGGGCGGCGCGCTCTCCGGCCATGTCGCCGACCCGGAGGGGCGCCGTGTCGCGCCGTAGCGCCCGGGGCTTCACGCTCCTCGAGGTCGAGGTCGCGATGCTCGTGCTGATGCTGACCGTGCTGATGGTGACGCGGCTGCTCGCGTCCCACGAGCGGCTCGTCGCGGGCCTCGCGCGCGACGCCCGCATCGGCGCCACGCTCCATGTCGTCCCCCCCGCGGCGCCCTACGAAGACGTCGCGGGGGTGCCCGCCTCGCTCTCGGCGACGGCGGTTCCGCCGCCGAAGGTCGCGCGGCCGAAGGGGCGCCGCACGCTGACGGTCCTGGCGGTCGTGCGGACGCTCTCGCCGCCCGCGGCGGCGGCCACGGTGGAGGTCGCCGGCCCGTGAGGGGGTTCACGCTGCTCGAACTCGCGGCGGCGACGCTGCTCGTGACGGTCCTCGCGCTGGTGACCGGCGCGGCCCACCGGGCGACGGCCGGCGCGACGATCGCGTTGCGCGACCGCGCGAGGGCGGTGACGGAGGTCCGGGCCGCCGTGGAGTGGCTGCGGCAGGATCTCGGGGGGGCGCGGGGGGTGCACCGCCACGCGAGCGAGACGCTCTCGATCGCCGGAGTGGGCGGGGCGTCGGTCCTCTACCGCCGCGACGGCCGGCGCCTGCTCCGGGAGGGCATCGCCGTCGCGCTCGAGATCGCCGCGTTCGAGATCACCGCGCTGCCCGGCGGCGGCACGCGGATCGGCCTCGCCGCCGGCAGCGGCGACTCCCGGTGCGAGATGACGCTGCTCTGGGGTTCCGATGCGCCGTGAGGGGCAGCGGGGGCTTGCGCTGCTGCTGACGGCCGTCGTCGGCCTCTTCGCGTTCGCCTTCTGGGGACTCGCCTACCGGGCCACCCGCGACGCGATCGCCGCGGAGGCCTTCGCCCTCGACCGGGCCGCCCGGGACGCGACGGTGACGCGAGCGCTCGCGGCGGCGCTGCTGCTGCTCGAAGGGGCCGATCCCCCCCGCTCGCCGGCGGGCTACCTCTGGCAGTCCGCGGGCGTCGCCCCGGTCGCGATCACCTTCACGCGCGCGGCGACCTCGCGCTGGCAGGTGGAGGCCCGCCCCGCGACCGCAGCCGAGGTCCGCTCCCTCCCCCCGCTGCCCCCCTCCTTCTGACCTCAAGCGCCGTCCCGCGAGCGCCGATAGGGTTCCCGGGGGGGGACAGCGATGCGGATCGGCATCGTCAATGACGTGCGCGTGGCGGCTTCGGTCGTCGAGCGGATCGTCGCGCGATCGGGTCGCCACAGCGTCTGCTGGGTGGCGCGCAGCGGCAGCGAGGCCGTGGATCTCTGCGCGCGAGACCGGCCCGACCTCGTGCTGATGGATCTCGTGATGCCGGGCATCGGCGGCGCCGAGGCGACGCGTCAGATCATGCAGCGCTCGCCCTGCGCGATCCTGCTCGTCACCGCGACGATCGACGCGAATGAGGCGCGCATCTTCGAGGCGCTCGGCCACGGCGCGCTCGACGTCGTGAGGACGCCGGTGATGGCGGGTCTCGGCGACGGCACGCCCGCGCAGGTGCTGCTCGCGAAGATCGACGAGATGGAGCGGCGCATCGCCGGCCTTTCGGCGGAGGCGGGGGAGCCGTGCGAACGGCCGCTAGTCTGCATCGGCGCCTCCTCGGGCGGGCCGAAGGCGCTCGCGACGATCCTGCGCGACCTGCCCGGGGACTTCGGCGCGCCGCTCCTCGTCGTGCAGCACCTCGACGCCGAGGCCGCGAAGGGGTTCTGCGACTGGCTGCGGCCCCACGGGCGGCTGCGGGTACGCGGCGCGGAGGCGGGGGAGACGCCGCAGCCGGGCACCGTGCACGTCGCCACGTCGCGCGACCACCTCGTGCTGACCGGCGACGGCCGCCTCGCCTACACGCCCGAGCCGCTCGCTCGCTGCCGCCCCTCCATCGACGTGCTCTTCCGCAGCGTCGCGGGCCGCTGGAAGGGGGGCGGCACCGGCGTGCTGCTGACCGGCGCCGGGGAGGACGGCGCGGCGGGGCTGCTCGCGCTGCGCGAGGCGGGGTTCCACACCATCGCGCAGGACGAGGCGACGAGCGCGGTCGGCGAGATGCCGCGTGCCGCGATCTCGCTCGGCGCGGCGTGCGAGGTGCTGGCCGCCGGACGCATCGCGGCGGCGCTGCTGCCTACTCGCGCTCTTTCTTCGTGAGCACGTCGTCGAGGATCCGGGCGATCGTCGATCGCCGCGCGGGTTCGACATAGTCGAGGTTGCGCTGGAGGTCGGTCACCTCCCAGAAGGTCGGGTCGGAGGTGCCGAGCAGCACCTTCCGCGCGCGGCGCACCTGCGTGATCGGCGTCGCGTAGATCCGGTCGGCGACCAGCGCCGCCTCGCGATCGTGTCCGTGGTCGGCCATGTAGCCGGCGAGGATCGCCCGCGCCGTGGTCATGCGCACCGTCGTCTCCTGCGCGTCGAGGGAGAGGAAGAGGTCGAGCAGCCCCTCGCGGGTGATCGTCTTCCCGTCCCACGCCCACTCGATCACCGACCCGAGGTCGCTCGCGACGATCTCGTAGACGAACGAGACCTTCTCGTGGCGCGCGAGTTCGGCGTAGTACTTGAAGTGGCGCCCGACGGCGAGCGCGCGCGCCGGATCGTGCGCGAGCAGGTCCCTCGCGAGGGACTTGTAGGGGTGCAGCACGTCCTGCACCGCGCGGACGTCGTTCTTCTTGATGGCCGACCGCAGGAAGGTGTTGAAGATGCGGATGCAGAGGTCGAGGGTGTGGCCGTCGCCGCGCTGCCGGGCGTGGATCGCGATCGCGAGGTTGACGTCGTTGATCGGGCTGATCAGGTCGTGGACGTGCCCGAGCGCGGCGTCGTGGGCGAGCAGGATCTGCTTCAGGCAGCGGTGCTCGACCCAGACCCGCTCGCGGCGGACCATCGTCAGCGCCTCGTCCGACGTGCCGACGAAGAGGGCCGCGTCGACGTCGAACCAGGCGGGCGGCATGTCCCGCTTCTCGTCGATGTAGCGCTGCACCGCCTCGCGGAGCGCCCGGATGGAGCTGAGGGCGACGTCGCGGTCGCTCCGGTCGAGCGCGCGGAGGATCACGTTGCCGAGGTGCAGGATGCGCGCGTGGAGGCGGCGCTGTGCGATCCCCACCGGCCGCGTCCCGAGGCGGATCGGCTTGTACTCGGCCGTGATCCGCGCGGTCACGCGGTCGATGATCTGGTCGGGGTCGAGGAAGCTCAGCACGTGGAAGTAGTAGGGGACGAGCACGACGAAGCCCAGGACGCCGCTCGTCCAGCAGATCGTGAACTGCACGACCGGCGTCCACTGGTCGTAGGCCATCGCCTGCGCGAAGATCGCATGGGCGCCGAAGACCGAGAAGAGCACCATCGCGGCGATGTTGATCCGGTCGCGGACGAAGATCTCGATCAGCTTCGGCGTGTACATGTTCGCCGTGATCGGGATCGCGAGCGCGATGAAGGCGAGCACCATCGCCATCAGGTTGTTGAAGGCGCGGGAGACCGTCGAGGCCAGCGTCTGCACCTGCCGCGGCGTCATCTGGAGGTCGCCGAGGTCGACGTCGGACCGGGCGAGGTCGACGAGCAGTTCCACCCCGAAGAGCAGCAGCAGGATCAGCGTCGTGACCGCGAGGATCGAGAGTCCGATGCGGCCGATCGAACGGTCGGGGCGCTGCCGGGCGTGCATGTCGCGGGGGATTATAGGGGTGGGGGGCGCGGGGGGCCCGAAGCGGGGGGGGTCAAGCGCTCCGCCCGGTCTGCCGAGAATCCAGTATCGTGAGCTGGAACGCAGGGACCGAGCCTTCGGGCTCGAACGCCTATCTCTGTACCGCCGCCGGGCACCGGATCGAGCTGGTCTGCAACCGGGTCTACGTGCTCGGTCGCGACGCCGGCTGCGACCTGCGCACCGACGACACCGGCTGCTCCCGCCGCCACGCGCGGATCAGCGTGACCGGGAACGGCCAGATCGTCTGGGTCGAGGATCTCGCGAGCAAGAACGGCACCTTCCGCAACGACGAACCCGTCTCCGGCAAGACGCAGCTGAAGAGCGGCGACCGCCTCCGCATCGGAGGCACCGAGTACACGGTGCGCCTCCCCTTCGGCGGTGCCGAGGTCGAGCTCGACACGCATACGCGGGTGTCGGGCGACGGCGTCTGAGCGCCCCCTCCCCCGGGCCCCCACCCATCGGGCTGGCGCGGCGCGAAACCGGGGGTAGGCTTCCCCCGGAGGGAGGTCATGAGCGGCGAGACGGGTCAGCAGACGGTCGACGCGCAGGCGGTCGCGCAGGAGTATTGGAGGCTGATCGAGGACGGGTGGTCGCCCGACCTCGACGAGTTTCTCGGGCGCGTGCCGGGCGAGTTGCGGCCCCGCGTCGAGGCGCTGATCCGGGCCGAACGGTCGCCGCACGACCCCGCCGCGTTCGCCTGCGGCTACCTCGAGTTGCTCGACGAGGGGTGGGAGCCCGACCTCGAGGAGTACCTGCGCCGCGTGCCCGACGAGGTGCGCGAGGCGGTGCTCGTGCTGATCGACGAGGCGCTTGCGAACCCGCCCGAGGTGGTCGAGGAGCCGCTGCTCGAGCCGTGCGTCGAAATCGAAGCGCCGGGCGAGGAACTGGCGGTCGAGCCCGGGCCCGAACCCGACGTCGACGGGATCGCGATCGCGGCCCCCGGCCCGGTCGGGCGGGTGGCAGCGCGGCTCCTTCCGGCGGCGATCCGCGACGCATGGATCGGCGAGTGGGCCTTCGCGCGCGAGGACCGCCGCGCCCTCGGGCTCTCGGCGCTCGAGGTCAACCTGCTCTCGATCGACGAGGTCATCGACGGCATTGCGCAGCATGCTCCGCTCCTCGGCGAGGCGGAGGGGGGGGCCGGGGGGGGCCTGCGGCGCCTCTGCTGGGGGGCTTGGAGGCTTGGCGGGCCGGTCCTGCTCGCGGGCACCCTGGTCGCCTCGCTGCCGGTTGCGGCGGCGGGGTTCGGCCTCGTCGCGCTCTCGGTGGCGGGGGCGCTGGCCGTGCGGCGGCGCGACGACGCGGCCACCCTCGTGAACGGCGTGCTCGGAGGGCTCTGCGTCGCCGTGGTCTGCTCGCTGCTCCTGCTTGCGATCGCGCTGGGACCGGCGGCGGTCGCGGTCGCAACCGGCCATCAGGCGCTCGCCCTGAGAGGGGTGTGCCTTCTCGCGACCCTGCCCCTCGCCTGCGTCGCCGCGCGAGGGCGCGTGCCCGCGCCCTGGTCCTCCCGGCGGCTCGCCCCGCTGCGCGGACGGGGCGGGTAGCGGGCGTCACGCGGCGGGGGAGCGTGCGCCGGTGGCGGCGCGCGGGGGAGCGGTCGAGTCGTCGCCCCCGATCCGGCGCATCGGAATCCCCGAGACTTCCGGACGGAGGGGTGAGACCCGAGCCACGATCTAGCGGGGGCCGAGTTCGGCGCGGAGGGCCGTGCGCTCTTCCTCCAGTTGTTGGCGCTTGCGCATCGCCGTGAAGGTCTGGTCGGAGGCGAGGTTCGCGAGATCCTCCTCGATCTCCTTCAGCCGCGCCTCGATCCACTGCTTGCGGGCGGCGTCCTTGTCGATGCCGCGCGTCCGCGTCCCCTCCGAGTTCACGCGCCCGCGCCCGAAGCGCGACGTCACGCGGTAGCCCTCCATCATCTCCGGCGGGAAGATCTGCGCGGCGCGCTGCTCCCCGAGCCGGTCGATGATCGGCACCGCGACGACGTCCACCGGCGGCCGCCGCGGCAGCGGCTTGCCGACCTCCCAGCAGTCCACGAGCAGCCGCGCCGCCTCCTCGTCGCGTCCGATCGACCCCAGCAGCTTCGCGCCGGTCAACTCGGCGTCGAGGTAGATCTCGTAGATCGTCATGCCGGTGCGCCGCTTGTCGTTCTCGTGGGCGTAGACCGTCGGCAGCCGCGTCGCCGGGAGTTCGCGCGACCACTCCGCCCGCGGGATGCGCCGCGCGAGCGCGATCACCTTGTCGAGCCGGCTCCACCCCGCCGCGGCGTCGCCGACTCTCGACGAGGCGACGCCGACCGCGAGGGCGAGCGCACAGGAGTCCGCATCGAGGGGGGCCGCGGGGGCCGGCGCCTGCATCGCGAGGCGGCCCCCTTCGATCGCCTCCGCCACCGCGAACGCCCCCCCCGCCTCCCCCCCCTTTCCCGCCTGTGCGAGGACGATCGCCCGCAGCGCCGCGACGCGACCCGAGGCCGGGTCCTTCCGCCAGCCCAGGTCGAGCACCTCGAGCGCGCTCTTCCATCGCGTCTGTGCGAGCAGTTCGAAGGCGGGCGCGATCGTGCGCGTCGCGGAGGGCTCGGCGAGATTGTCGAGGATGTCGGCGTGCAGCGCGGACTTGTCGGCAACGCCGAGCCGCGCGCAGATCTCGATCAGGTACTCGCGCGCCTCGAGGTGCCACGGTTCGAGGGCGAGGGCGCCCTCCGCCGCGGCGACCGCCGCGTCGTACTCGCCGAGCATCCGGTGGACCTCCGCCTTCGCGAGCCGGCCGAAGGGAGAGTCGGGCGCCGCGGCGGCGAGCCGCTGCAGCGGGACCGCGCTCTTCCTCCGGTGCTCCTTCGCGAGCGCGTCGAGCTTGTCGGCGCGCGCGAGGGCGGCCGCGGTGGGGGGCGTCGTCACGCGCCAGCGGCCGTCGGCGCGGTTCTCGAAGGTGACCGTCGGCATCCGCAGCGCGGCGGCCTCGCTCTCGAGGGAGGCGGCCATCTGCTGGTGCCAGTCGAGGTACATCTTGCCGAGGTCGTAGTTCAGCGCGCCGAGGCCGAGCGCGTGCTCGACCACCTCGATCATCCCCTGCTTCTGCTCCTTCGCGCGGAGCCAGAGCGCGCGCTGCGTCAGCGCGCCGTGGTGGGCGGGGGCGAGGCGCCCCGCCTCGGCGAGCACGCGCTCCGCGCGGGGAAGGTCCGGCGCCCCGACGCGGATCCGCGCCCTGGCGCCGCCGGGGGCGAGCCGGCAGGGCACCTCGACCGAGGGCCGGATGCAGAACGCCGCGAGCGCGACCGCCCCCTCGACGTCGGCCGGCGCCCGTTCGAAGGCGCCCTGCAACCGCGAAAGCTCCTGCGTGTACGCCTCGCCGGGCACGAGCCGCTCCGCGGCGTCGGCGCGGGCGAGCCGCTCCCCGGCGGCCGGAGTCGCGCCGCCGCGGAGCGCGGCGGAGAGCGCCTCGAGACCCTCCTTCGGGACGAGCGCGCGCGCCTTCGCGATCGCCGCGTCGAGGTCGCCGCCGCCCGCGAGCAGCCGGTCGCCCTCCGCGGTGCGGAGCCCGCCGGTGCGCGCCGCGGCAATGCCGCGCCTCGCGACGAGATCCATCCGCGTCGGCTCCACCGCGAGCGCCCGGGTGAGGAGCTTCCGCGCGCCCCACGGGTCGTCGAGGGCGAGGCGGCAGCCGCCGGCGATCGACAGCAGGCGGACGTCGTCCGGGCTCGAGACGAGCAGCCGCGAGACGGTCTCGAGCGCCCGCGCGTGGTCCCCGCGCGCGTACATCGCGTCGAGGTCGCCCGCCTGCGCCGCGAGCAGCTCGGGGCGCGCGAGCTCGCGCCACGCCCAGAGCTTGCCGCACTCCTCGGCCTCCTTCCACGCCTCCGCCGCGAGCGCGGGCTGGTTGCGGTCGAGCATGTTGCGGTGCTGCGTCGTCGCGTTGATCAGTCGGATGCCGTAGGGTTCCTTCGTGCCGTGGGGCACCTGCGGGATCTGGCGCTGCCGCCCGCCGAAGGTCCAGGCGTGGAAGTAGGCCCAGACCGGCACGCCCGCGTGCTTCGGCTCGAGCCTCCGCGCGCGCTCGAGGTGCGCCTTCGCGGCCTCCCCCTGCCGCGACAGCATCAGCGCGATCGCCCGCGCAAGGTGCCGGTCGGCGCTCTCGTCGTCGGCCTCCACGGCCGCCGCGAGCGCCGTGGCCGCATCGGCGAACTCGCCCGCCGTGATCCGTCGCAGCCCTTCGACATGGTCTTCCGCGCCCCCGGTCGCGATGCCGCCGGCGCAGAGGATGACGACAAAGCAGGCGAGACTTCCCTTTGCCATGTCCGGCATTCTAGCCGGGTCGCGACCGCCCGTTTCCCCCCGCCCTCAGCGATCCGTAAGCTAGGTGCCGAGAATGGCCGATGGCGGATCGGCAGCACGATGAAGATTCTCGTGATCGAAGACTCCGAGCGGCTCCAGCGCTCCCTCGAGCTGGGCCTCCAGCGCAGCGGCTTCGCGGTGGACGTCGTCGGCGACGGCGAGGAGGGGCTCGCCTACGCGAAGCACGGCGGCTACGACGCGATCGTGCTCGACCTGATGCTGCCGAAGCTCTCCGGCATCGAGCTCCTGCGGCGGCTCCGGGCCGGCGGCAGCGACGCGCACGTGCTGATCCTCTCGGCGAAGGACCAGGTCGAGCAGCGGATCCAGGGGCTCCAGCTCGGCGCCGACGACTACCTGACGAAGCCGTTTTCGTTCGAGGAGCTCGTCGCGCGGCTGCGCGCGCTCGTGCGCCGCAAGTACCAGAGCAAGAGCCCGGTCCACCGGATCGAAGGGCTTCATATCGACACCGCGCGGCGCGTCGTCACGCGGGGGGAGAAGGAGGTCGCGCTCACGCCGCACGAGTACTCGGTGCTCGAGTACCTGCTCCTGCGCCGCGGGCGTGTCGTCAACAAGCAGGAGCTCCTCGACCACCTCTATCCGGTCGCGGGGCAGGCGTCGGAGAACGCCGTCGAGGTCTTGATCCACCAGCTCAGGAAGAAAATCGGGGGGGCCGGGGGGGGCGATCCGATCCGGACGCGCCGCGGCCACGGGTATCTGGTCGAGTAGCGTCGATGCACTCGATCCGCCGCCGCCTCATGATCGCCCTCGCGATCGGTGTGACCGCGCTGATCGCCGGGGCGGGGCTCTACGCGCAGGGCATCCTCGCGCGCCGCGCGGCGGAGCAGTTCGACGAGACGCTGCTCGGCAAGGCGCGCGCGCTCTTCGCGCTGACGGAGGAGGAGGAGGGGAAGATCGAGCTCGATTACAAGCCGGGCTTCCTGCCCGGCTTCGAGCGGGAGGATCGGCCCGACCACTTCCAATACCGGCTCGACGACGGAAGGCCGCTCGTCCGCTCCCCGCGCCTCGCGCCCACCGAGGATCTCCCCCACTCTGTCGAGTTCCCGGCGGAGCCCATCTTCCGCGAGGGCCCGCTCGCCTCCGGCGCCACCTACCGCACCGTGCAGATCGCGTTCGTCCCCCGCTCGAAAGGACCCCTGCTCCCCGACCGGGAGAGGGGCGTCCGCGGCGTGATCCTCGTCGTCGGGAGCGACCGAGCGCCGCTCGACCGGCTGATCGCGCAGATGCGCTGGACGATCCTCGGCCCGGCGGCGGCGGCGATCCTGCTCGCGCTCCTGCTCGTCTGGCGCATGGTCGCCTCGGGCCTGCGCCCGCTCGACGAGATCTCGCGGCAGGTCGGGCGCCTCGACGCGGAGAACCTCGGCGCGCGCGTCGCCCTCCCCCGCGCCCCCTCCGAACTGGCCCCCATCGTGCACCAGCTCAACGCGCTGCTGACGCGTCTCGAGGAGGCCTTCCACCGCGAGCGCCGCTTCACCGGCAACGTCGCGCACGAACTCCGCACGCCGATCTCGGAGCTGCGCACGCTCGCCGAGGTGGCGGGGCGCTGGCCCGAGGACAGCGCCACCTTCTACGGCGACGTCGTCGCGATCGCGTCGCAGATGGAGCGCATCGTGGCCGACCTGCTGCTGCTCGCGCGCTGCCAGGCGGGCGTCGAGCGCGTGGAGCCGCGCGCGGCCCCCCTGCGGCAGATCGTCGAGGCGGGCTGCTCGAGGCTGCGCGACCGCGCGCAGGAGAAGGGGTCGAGCCTGCGCGTCGAGGTGGCCGAGGACCTGGCCGCGGCCAGCGACCCGGACAAGCTCGCGATCATCGTCGGGAACCTGCTCGAGAACGCGGTCTGCCACTCGCCGTCCCAAAGCGAGATCCGGTGCGCCGCGACGCGGGAGGGGCCCCTCGTCCGGCTCGAGATCTGCAACCGGGCGGCGGCGCTCGCGCCGGAGGACCTCGCCCGCCTCGGGGAGCCCTTCTGGCGCAAGGACGACGCGCGCACGCCGCTCGGCCACAGCGGTCTCGGGCTTGCCATCGTGACCGCGCTCGCGAAGCTGCTGCGGCACGAGATCGCCTTCACACTCGACCCGGACGGGACCTTTCGCGCCCGCCTGAGCCTCCTAAGCTCCTCCTAAGGTTTCCCCCCTTACAATGGACCGCCAAGGAGTCCCGATCATGAAGGCGCGGCACCTCTTGTGTTTCGTGCTGTCGTTGGGCGGTTGCGGCCTTTCCGATGTCCTCAGTGGCAAGGACGAGGTCAGCAGCAGCGTCGCGATCACGCCGCGCCCGCCGCTGCCGGCTCCGGGCGATCCCGCGGGGGGATCGGGGGACGAGGCGATTCCGCCCGAGGCGACGTTCGCGGAGGCGAACGAGGTCGCGCACTCCCACCTGCCGATGCAGCCGGGGATGGTCTGGGTCTACGAGGGGTATGACCATCTGAGGTTCCGCCGCGACGTCGTGCGCGTGCTCGATGGCAAGAGGCCGATCCTCGGGGTTGCCTGCACGGCCCTCTCGCAGGAGGTCACCCTCGACGGGCGCCTCGTCGAGCGGACGACGCTCTGGTATGCGCAGGACGATGCGGGAAACGTCTGGCAGTTCGGCGAGGAGTCGATGGACTTCTCGATTGGCCCCGTGCAGATCACCGCGGACTCGTGGGAAGCGGGCGTGGATGGCAATGAGCCTTGGATGTGCCTCGGGGCCGACCCGCGGCCGGGGATGGTCTTCGCGGGGATCCACTCCGGACATGCCGACGCGGTCGTCGTCCGCGCCGTCGGCGTCCTCGCGGACGTGCCTGCGGGCCTCTTCGGCGACTGCCTCGAGGTCGTCGAGAGCAATCCCGACGACCCGGAAGACGAGGACCTGATCATCTACGCGCCCGGGGTCGGCCTCGTCTCCGAGGAGAGCATTTCGGGGCGGATCGAACTCGTCTCGTTCAGTCGAGGCTAGGCACGCTGCTTCCGCAGGTCCGTACGGCGCCGGAGTACCGGGCCCTGCCACGCGATCCGGCCGCTTGGCTCCCCGCCGTGCGGGCGATCGCCGAGCGCCACGCGCTTCCGCGCCCCGGCGCCGACGACTGGCTCGACGGGTCGGATGTCGTCTTCGGCCTCGGCACCGTCGCGGTCCTGAAACTGGTCGCCCCGCCGTTCAAGAAGGAGCACGAGGCGGAGGTCATCGCGCTGCGGACGCTCTCCGCCCATCCGGAGATCCCCGCGCCGTCGCTGATCGCGCGCGGCGAGATCGAGGGGTGGCCCTATCTCGTCGAGACGCGGATGCCCGGCACCCCGCTGGGCGGGGTCTGGCGGACGATGCTCGACGAGCAGCGGCGGACGGTCCTCGTCGAGATCGGTGCGATGCTGAGGAGGTTGCACCGCGTCACCCCCGGCGGTCTCGCCGAGGTAGGCCCGGGCTGGCCGGAGTTCCTTGCGACGGAGATGGCGGCCTGCGCGGAGCGCCAGCGGAAGTGGGGACTCGCCGCGCACCTCGTCGACGAGATCCCGTCCTTCCTGCGTTCCGCCGCTCCCCTCGACGGCGAGGCCCTCTTCCTGCACGCGGACGCGACTCCGGGCAACCTGCTCGTCCGCAACGTCGGCGGCGCGTGGCACCTGAGTGGGCTCGTGGACTTCGGGGACGCGACGGTCGGCCGCCGCGAGTACGACCTGCTCGTGCCCGCGCTCTTCCTCGCCCGCGGCGACGCGGCACGCATGGCCGCGCTCCTTGTCGGCGGCTACGGCTACGCCGCGGCGGACCTCGACGCCGTCTGGCGCCGCCGCATGACCGCCCTCTCGCTGATCCACCGCTTCAACGACATGACGCGCTTCCTGGAGCCGCCCTACCCCCCGAGCCTCGAAGCGATGGATCGGTTGTGGACCTGACTCCCGCGATGGCGGGGCCCCGCAATCGCGCGGGAGGCCCGCGCGGGTTCGGCGCCGACGATCGACCCGGCCCCCGCACCCCCCCGGATCCGCATTGCCGCCTACTCCCTCTCCCGCCGCTGATCCCGCCGGCGCGCTTTCATGATCCGCCGCACGCCCGCCTTGTGCTCGCTCCGCAGCGCCGCCGAGCCCTTGCGCTCCTCGAACTCCATCTCGCGCCGCAGCTTCTCGTACGCGTCGAGACGCTCCCGGTCCACCGCGCCGCGCACCGCGCAGCCGGGCTCGCGGCCGTGGCGGCAATCGGTGAAGCGGCAGCGCAGCGCGAGGTCCGCGATCTCGGCGAATGCCCTCTCGACCCCCTCCTCCGCGTCGGCGACACCCACCTCGCGGACGCCGGGGGAGTCGAGCAGCAGCGCCCCGCCGGGCAGCCGCACCAGCTCGCGGTGCGTCGTCGTGTGCCGCCCCCGGTCGTCCTCCGGCCGCACCGACGCGGTCGGGAGGTGCGTCCCGCCGGCGAGGCGATTCAACAGTGTGGACTTGCCGACGCCCGACGCGCCGAGCAGTGCAAATGTCTTGCACGGAAGGAGTACAGCGGCAAGCGCGTCGCATCCGGCGCCGGTCGCCGCGGACAGCAGAAAGCGGGGGGCCTCGGGGGCGACCGCCCCTGCCTGCTCGACGAAGGGCCGGGGGTCGTCGCAGAGGTCGGACTTCGATAGCACGATGATCGGCTCGGCGCCCCCCTCGTGGGCGAGCGCGCAGAAGCGTTCGATGCGGCGGGGGCTGAAATCGAGGTTGCAGGAGGTCATCACCAGCACGCAATCGAGGTTCGCGGCCAGCACCTGGAAGCCGGGCGAGCCGTCGGGGGGGCGGCGCGAGAGGTGGGTGCGGCGCGGCAGCACCGCGCGGATGATCGCGGGGCCGTTGCCGAGACCCGGGCGGACGACGGTCCAGTCGCCGACGGCGGGCCAGTCGGACGGGATCTCGCGCAGGCGACCCGCAGGCTCGGCCCAGCACTCGGCGTGCGGGCACCGGATGCGGTAGCGGGAGCGGTGGGCGGAGATCACTCGCGCCGGCAGGTCCGGCGGGAGCGCGGCGGATTCGAAGAGGCGCTCGGTGGCGTCGTCGAATCCCCAAGGGGCGAGGGGGTGCACGGGGAGTCTCCACGGTTGGGATGGCGGCCGGACCGCGCCGATGGCGCGGGAGGGACCACGACCGCACGCCGCGGAGGGATGAGCTAGCGGCGCGCGGAGGTGATGGCGAGGGAATCGGCGATGGCAACACGCACAGGCACCTCCTTTCGGAGACAGCAGTCTCCCGCATCCGCCCCGTTTGTCAATCCCCGGGATGCGATGATGTCGGCATGGCCGCCTACGTCATCGTCGAGATCGCGATCCGCGACCCCGTCCGCTTCGAGGAATACAAGCGCCTCGCGGCGCCGACGCTGGCGCTCCACGGCGGGCGCTATCTCGCCCGAGGGGGCGCGACCGAGCTTCTCGAGGGCGACCGCCCGCCGGCGCGCGTCGTCGTGCTGGAGTTCCCGACCTCCGGCAAGGCTCGCGCCTGGTGGAGTTCGCCCGAGTACGCCGAGGCGAAGTCGATCCGGCAGGAGTGCGCGACGGCTCGGATGGTCGTCGTCGAGGGGGTCAGTTCCTGACCTCCCCCTTCCCCTCCGGGGGGGCGAACACGTTCTCCCGCTCCAGCGCCACGCCGAACGCATCCGCCATCCGGTTCATCGTGCCGTAGCGGCAGATGGCGAGCGTGAGTTCGACGATCTGCGCATCCTTCAGGTGGGGGCGAAGCGCATCGACATCCGCCTTGCGCACCGTGGCCGGGTCGCGGGCGACCTTGCGCGCGAACGAGAAGACCGCCTCGCGCATCGGATCGCCCCGGGCCTCGCCGAAAGCGTAGACCCGCTTCTCCGGTAGGCCCGCCAACTGCGCGCCCATCACGACGTGGCCCATTCAGTAGAAGCAGTCGTTGCTCTCGGAGACGACGTAGAACACCTCCGAGAGCAGGCGCTTGTCGAGGGTGCCCTCCTGGCCGAGCGCCTGCCACGCGGCCATCTCCGCCTTCCACGTCTTCGGCATGTGCGCCGCGACGCGGACGAGGTTGGGCGCGGCGCGGCCCCGGTATCCGGGCATCGTCGCGCGCGCCTTCTTCTCGGAGACCAGGGGCAGGAAGGGTTCGCGCTGCCGCGTCGCCTCGAGCGCCGCCGCGGTCCGCGCGTCGTTGCGGGGCGAGGCGCATCCGAAGGCGAGAACGACGACGGCGACGAACGGGGTCGCGCGCATGGCCCTCCTAGCTCGACGCGATCGACTCGAGCAGCGCCTTCAGCGCCGCGTACTCCGCCGGGTCCGCGAGGTCGTGCGCGGTCAGGTTGAAGACGGCGACCTGGACGTTGTCGCGGTCGAGGATCACGACGTCGCGGTAGGCGACCTCCCAAGTGGTCCAGACGTCATCCGCCACGGTGTCTTGCAGCCAGCAGAGGTCGCGGCCGCTCGTATTCTCCGCGTTGCCCGACTCGGCGGCGATCTGGTTGATGCCGCCGAGGAGGATCGCGCCGAGGCCCAACTCCTTCTGCAACTGGTCGAGGTAGCCGAACTGGCTACGGCAATACCCTCACGTCGCGGCGCCGAAGTACCAGCCCGTCACGCTGCCGAGCCGGTCCCTGGGGGAGACGGCGAGGTTGTAGCTCGTCGAGTTCGGATTGACATCGAGCAGCGCGAAGTCGGGCGCCATCGGGATCACGACCGGCGGCCCGCCGCTGCCGCAACCCGCGAACGCCGCGACGGCGAGTGCGAATGCGATGCGGATCATGAGTGAATTCTAGCCCACGATCCGGCGCGCGCTCCTGCTGCGGTCAGCGCCCCGGGAGGCGCAGCCGCGTCGACGCCCCGTCCACGATCACGTCGGCGCGCACGGTCGGGTCGCGGACGGGGGGCAGGTCCCCGTCGACTGGAAACGCGGAGGGCCACCCCCGGATCCGGAAGCTCTTCCCCTCAAATCCCCCCTCTGCAACCAGCGTGATGCCGCGGGCGCGGATGCCCTCGCGCCAGAGCGCCGGCCGGATGGCGGCAAAGTCGAGGACGCGGTCCGTCGCCGGCAGGATCCTGATTTGCAGCGCGCCCACCGGCGCATCGATGGCATGGACGCCCTCCAGGCGTCCGAGGGCGCGCTCCGCGCCCCGCACTCAGGTCAGTCACTCGAGGCGGTCGACCGCGACATGGACCGCGCGCAGCCCCGAATCGGAGACCGCCACCGGCGCGTCGCGGGCGGGGGCGGCCGCGCACCCGGCGATCGCGGTGGCGAGGAGGAGGCGGGATCGGAGCGTCATGGGACGAGACTAGCACGCCTTCCGGCGGCTACAATGCCCGCATGCAACGGAACCGTTTCGCACTCCTGATCGTGCTGCCGCTCGCGCTCCGCGCCTTCGGCGGCGACGAGCCGGCACCGAAGAAGCCCGAAGCGGAAGCCGCGGCCGAGGCGAAGACGCCGGTGCCCGACTTCACCCTCCGGGGCGCCGACGGCAAGGAGTACAAGCTCTCGGAGTTCAAGGGGAAGATCCTCGTGCTCGAGTGGACCAACCACGGCTGCCCCTACGTGAAGAAGCACTACGACAAGGGCCACATGCAGAAGCTGCAGCAGAAGTGCGCCGGGAAGGGCGTCGTCTGGATCCAGATCTGCTCCTCCGCAAAGGGCAAGCAGGGCCATATGGAGGCCGAGGAGTGGAAGAAGCTGAACGAGGAGAAGGGCGTCAAGGCGCTGACGCTCCTCGATCCCGACGGCAAGGTCGGCCGGCTCTACGGCGCGAAGGTCACGCCGCACCTCTGGGTCATCGACAAGGAGTTCGTGAAGGCCTATGAGGGCGCGATCGACGACAACCGCGACCCGCGCGCCGACCCCGCCGAGAGCAAGAACTACGTCTCGCTCGCGGTGGACGCGCTGCTCGAGGGGAAGAAGCCGGAGGTCGCCTCCACCGTCCCCTACGGCTGAGGCGTGAAGTATGGTCCGGAGCCCGTGCCGGCTCCGGCGCCCAAGGCGCAGTAGATTTCGAGGGGGGCGCGGGGGGAAGTGATGAGATCCGGAACCATGCGTGCGTCGCACCTCCTCCTCGCGCTCCTCCTCCATTTCGTCCTGGCCGGTTGCGGCGGCGGCGGGGGAACCCCCGTCATCGACTCCATCGAGTTGGGCGATCCCAACCCCGGCCTCTCCGCCGTCGAACTGGCCGCCTTCCTGCGCGGCAAGGGGGTCTTCGAGCGGCGCTTCAAGCGGAGCGAGGGTCATGGGCCCGACTTCAACGCGTCGTCCTGTCGTGCATGCCACGAGATCCCGGTGACGGGCGGGTCGTCGCCGCTCTACCGCAATTTCGTCATCGGGCAGAACAGCTCGCCGACGGGCGTACCGGTGAATGCGTTCGAGGGCAACCAGCTCGTAGCGCGGACCTTCTCGCACGAGCGGCCGATGCGCGAGGTGATCCCGCCGGGGACGCAGGTCGTCGCGCAGCGCAACTCCCCGCCGATCTTCGGCCTCGGCAAGCTCGAGGCGATTTCCGAGGTGGACATCGCGGCGAACGCCGACCCGTTCGATCTCGACGGCGACGGCGTCAGCGGAGTCGTAAGTTTCGAGGGGGCGCGGCTCGCGCGCTTCGGCTACAAGGCGCAGAGCGCCTCGCTCGTCGCGTTCGTGCGCGGGCCGCTGTTCAACCAGATGGGGATGACGACCGATCCTCTGCCGGCGTCGGTCGCGGGGCTCTCGGTCGAGTTCCAGGCGGGCGCCGTGGACGCGCCGACGCGGGACAACGACGGCGTCCCCGACCCGGAGCTGCCCGAGCTGAACCTGCGCGACCTCGTCACGTTCGTGCGCCAGCTCGCGCCGCCCGTCCCGCTGCCGATGGACGACGAGGCGCGGCGCGGCGAGGCGGTCTTCGCGGCCATCGGCTGCGCGAAGTGCCACATCCCGAACCTCGTGACGAGCGGCCCGCCGGTCCTCGCGTTCACGGACCTGCTGCTGCACGACATGGGCCCGGGGCTCGCCGACGGGATCCGCCAGGCGACCGCGACCGGCAGCGAATTCCGGACGCAGCCGCTCTGGGGCGTGCGCCACACCGCGCCCTTCCTGCACGACGGCCGCGCCGACACGCTCGAGGAGGCGATCCTCGCCCACGGCGGCGAGGCGCAGGCGATCCGCGACGCCTTCGCGAACGCCCCCGGCGCCGACCGCGCGGCCCTGCTGCGGTTCCTCGAGACGCGCTGACGCGCACCGACCCCCCGGCCCCATGCCGATCACCGGCGGGACGCGGTCAGGCCCCGCCTCACAGGCAGAGCAGGAACGCGACGAGCGCTTCCTTCTCCTCGCGCGTGAGGCCGAGACCGAGCACGAGGTCGAAGAACTCCACCGCGTCGTGCAGCGTCGGGCAGCGCCCGTCGTGCAGGTAGGGCGGGCTGTCCTTGATGCCGCGCAGCGGGAAGGTCTTGATCGGACCCTCCGGGCGGCCCACGTAGAAGCGCTCCACCCTGAGGTCGTGCATGTAGTCGTCGACGAACGCGGGGCCGGAGTGGCACTCGATGCAGCGCCCCTTGCCGCGGAAGATCTCCTCGCCGAGGAGTTCCTGCGGCGTCGCGAGCTTCCTGTCGAGCCGCATCAGCGGCGTCAGCTTGGGCGCGGGCGGGAAGTCGACGATCGCGTTGAAGTCGCCCATGCGGTTCGTGATCTGCCGCTGTGCGCCGCGGGGGCCGATCGCCTGCATCAGCGCCGGGTCGCCGTCGAAGTACTCCTCGACCTCGGCGAAGTGGTCCATGCCGCGGATCGACCGCTTCGACGAGAGCTGCATGAGGTTGTAGTTGCCGCGCAGCGTCGGCGTGTCCATGCGCAGGCGCGCCTGGTTCGGGCGGGAGTCGGGCGCGAGCTCGATCGCGCCGTTGGTGTGGCCGTTCACGTGGCAGGCGAAGCAGGAGACGCCGGCGCTCGGCTCCCGGGTCACGCGGTGCTCCGTGTGGTTGAACCAGGTCGTCGGCGTCGGGCGGACGAGCTCCTTCAGCCCCTCCATCTGCTCCGGCGTCAGCAGGCCGTCGAAGATCTCGTGGAAGTTCGACAGCGTCACCTCGACGCCGCCGGTCACGTCGCCCAGTTCCTTGTGCGTCGTGAGGAAGAGCGGAGCGGGGAACTCGGGCAGGTAGGCCTGCGGGATGTCGAAGTCGACGTCGATGCGCTCGTGCTCGGGGTGCGCCTTCACCCACGACGGGGGGAAGAGCATGTGGGCGGTCGTCTGCAGCGGGTGCGCGAGCGGGTGGTAGGGGAAGACGTCGCGGCGCCGGATCTCGTCCTCGCCGAGCTGCGCCAGCGCCTCGAAGGAGGCGACGCCGTCGGGCAGCCGCGCGACGGGGCCGAGCGGGACCGGCTTGCCGCCGCTCATCGTCGTTCCGTGGATCGCGCGCCCGTGGAAGTCGTAGCGCGCCGCCATGTAGCTGCGCACGCGTTCCATCAGCTGCGGCTTCTGCGCGTCGTGCTTCGCGAGCCACTGCGCGAAGGGCATCCCGAGCTGCGGACTCGTCCACGAACTCGCGCCCCTCCCCGCGTAGCGCCAGAGGTCGAGCGGCGTCGGATCGCCCTTCGACGCGGGCGGGTAGGGACGCAGCCGCGATGCATGGTGGGCGCCGAGCCCGTAGTCGCTCGGCGCCCGCTGCGCCTTGGCCGGCGGGCTTTGCAGCAGATGCAACTCCTCGCCCGCCAGCAGGGCCATCGTGAACATGAACGCAAGAGGGATGATCCACCGCATTCGCATCTCCTAAGCCTACAATCGCGGGCTTCGGGACGGGAGGGGGTGCGGGGCGCCGTCCCCCGCGCCCCCTCCCCTTCCTAGAAGCGGAACTGCACCTGCACCCGGACGACGACCTGCCCCGCGCCGAAGGGGGTGTCGGCGCGGAAGCCGCTGTAGCGGCCCGCGGCGGGCACCGGCTCGAAGGCGTAGCCGGCGTCGCCGGTGACCTTGATGCGGTGCCCTTCGACGTACCAGTTCGCGCCCAATGTCGCGATGCTGATCACGTCGGAGAACGAGGTCGGGTCGTCGAGGGTGGCCCACTCGTACCGCCCGAACAGCTCCACCGCGTCGTGGACGAAGTAGCCGCCGTGCACGACGACGCCGATCAGTTCGCGCGCGCCGTCCGCGCCCCCGGGGTCGAGATGGACGTAGACGAACTCCGCGAACGCGTTCGCGCCGTCGAACTCGGCGTTGACGTCGCACGCGAAGAGCACGACCTCGGGCTCGGCCGCCGCCGTGCCGGACTCCCCCCGTTGCGTGTGCGCGTTGAAGCCGACCATCAGCGCCGGCGCGTGGCCGGGGAAGCTCGTGAAGTCGTCGAACTGGCTCCACGCGCCGCGCAGCAGCCACTCCGAGCGCATCGTGAACGCGTACTCGGTGTCGAAGGCGAGGGCGGGCGTGTTCGGCGTGCCGTCGCCGTCGCTGAACATGCCGATCGCGCGCCACGAACGGGCGGCGTACCAGACGGCGACGCCGCCGCCGAACCGCTCGCCGCTCGTCAGCACGTCGTTGACGTTGCTGCGCTCGACCGCGAGCTGGAACGCGCTGTCGACGCGCTCCTCGCGCAGCACCGGGCACTTGCACTGGCCCACCTGCACGCCCCATCCGTTGCCGAAGTCGTACGCGAGGTGCGCGTCGCGCAGCGTCAGCGCGCCGCCGTCGAGGTCGAAGTCCGTCTCGATGCGGTAGGTCCACGCGGGGCTCCAGACGTGGCCGGTGAGCAGCAGCTTCGTGCGCGTGTTCTCGAAGCCGTGCCGCTCGGGGTCGCCGAGCGTCTCCTCCTGGTGGTTGCTCACGAAGCGGACCTGGAAGTGGCCGTTCGCGCGCAGCAGGAACCGCCCGTCGGCGCTGCGGAGGACGAAGCCGTCGTCGTAGCCGGCGCGCTCGTCGCCGGCGGCGGCCGGGGCCGCCCCGCGCTCGAGATAGTCCTCGATCGCCTCCTTCAGGCTCGAGGCGTCCGGGCGCGCGGCCTTGGCCTGCTCGAGGACCCGGATCTTCTCCTCGGCGGCCTCGAGGCGCGCGCGGAGGTCGTCGATCTCGTCCGCGACCAGCGGGGGCGCGGCGAGCAGCAGGCCGGCGGCGAGGGTGGCGAGGCGGTGCATGGTCGTTCGCTCCGGTCAGGTTCGGAAGGAGACGCGGTCGAGGATCCGCTGGCCGATGCAGCGGCCCTGCTCGACGCCGTCCTCGATCGCCGGGCGGAAGTGGATGCCGCCGTAGAGGCGAGAGATCGCCGCCTCGTCGGCCGCCTGGTCGAACGAGAGGAAGAAGCGCACCGGCAGACCGCGCGGCGCGTGGGTCCAGTCGGCGAACGCAACCGCACCGAAGAGATCGGTCAGCACGCGCGCGACCGCGCCGGACTGCGTGCTGTGCCCGGAGGGGTACTCGGGGAAGGGCGGCGTGCCCAGCAGCGGCAGCCAGCCGAGGTCGATCCGTTCCTGGATGTAGGTGACGGGGCGCACCACGTTGTGCACGTACTTCGCCCGCCAGCAGGAAATGAACGCGTCGCCCACGGCGAGGCCGACGCGCGCGTAGGCCTCCGCGGCGACCGGGAGCGGCAGGTCGTCGCGCACGCAGAGCTGGCCGACGATCGCGACCCAGTGGCCGGGCGGCGTGCTCGTGACGCCAGGATCGTCCGACCAGTGCAGCGCGATCTCCCTCTGGACCGGCGTAAGACCCGCGGTCGCGTCATGGACCTCGATCGCTTCGCGGTGGAAGGCCGACGAGGGGTCGGTCGAGTAGGGGGTCGGCGGCGGCGGCGCGCACTCGTCGCCGTCGATCAGCACGAAGGTGCGCAGCGCCCCCCACATGGGCTGCAGCGCGCGGCGGAAGGTCGTCGGGGTCGGGATCCACAGGCCGGGTCCGGTCGGCGGCACGTAGGGGCCCTGCGCGGCGTTCACCGCGGCAAAGCCGTCCGCGTTCGCCCACGCGACGAGCGCAGCGCCGAGCGCGTCGCCGTGCGCGACGGAGCGCGCCCAGACGTCGGCGGGCACCTCCTGCTCCCGCCTCGCGTTCCACACCTGTTCCATGCTCGTGATCGCCTGGTTGGAGAACGGCGTCGTCGTGCTCGTGGGAAGGTACATCGGGACGACGATGCCGCGCACCAGTTGGGCGATGGCCCGGTTGGCCACGGCGGCGGCGTCATGGGGATCGGGAGGGGGCGCGGGGAGGGCGCCGAGCGCGTTCAACTGCCCCCCGAGGCTGCGGTAGGATCCATCCCCCGTGATGCAGCCCTCGTAGAGCGCGATGGCGGCGTACGCGAAGAGTCGCGACGCCGACGTCGGGGGGAGCGCCTCCTGCTTCACGACGAACTGGAGCAGGTCCATCCACTCGACGGCGAGGCCGCTCGCGAGCAGCGCGGAGGGATGCGTGCGGATCTCGAGTTTGCTGCCGCATGCGGCTACGGGTGCAAGCAGGGCGAGCGCGAGAAGTCTCGCGACCCCCGGACGCGAGCGGGGGAGCGTCGCGCCGGGGCCCGACCCGGAGAGAGTGGGAGCCGGGGAGAGAGGGGTGGGTCGCGCATCCCGCCGCATCGCCCTGCTTGTCGACCGCATGCGCCCGTTCTTGGCAAAGGCGGTGCCAGCGGAACGACGAATCCGCAACATGATTCCCCGCAACGCGTTGCGACGGCCGGGGTCGGCAACGCCCATCCTCCCTCCGGCCAAGAGCGTAATTCCTGCGTGGCGGCGAGCGATCCTGCTACGCGCGGCGCCGGCCCCCGCCACCCCGCGGGACCCGGGGGAACGCCGGGCGTACTACCGGATCGCCCGCGCGCGCAACCGCGAGATCTTCGCGAGGCTCGTGAAGTCCCGGTCGTCGTGGAGGAGGGCGAGATCGTGCCGGAGCGCGCAGGCCGCGATGAGGCAGTCCACGGACGAGCGGACGCTCAGCCCGACCCTCCTCGCGGTGCGATAGAGGCCCGCCGCCTCAAGGACCAGATCCTCGGTGATGGGGGACTCGACGAGCGGCAGCGCCCGCAACGCGTCCGACGCGTGCCGGAACGCCGTCTCGTCGTCGAACCCCTGCAAGACCTCCTGCACGACAGGCAGGCACGTGACGATCTCTTCGAACGGCAGGGCCGCCTCGAGATCGAAGGGCCTCCTCCGCCGGAACACCCCGATCCACACGGACGTGTCGACGAGAGTCACGGCACACGGCGCCTGCGCGGGCGCCTTGCGTCCTCACGCATTCCCGGGAGATCGCCGGCCCAGAGCCCCGACCCGCGCAGGTCGAGGATCGAGCGTGCCCGGATTCCGCGCACGAGTTGCCGCAGGGCCAGCCGGACCACTTCCGAGTGCGTCTTCTCGCCGCTGAGCCGGAGGGCCTCGGCCACGAGGTCCTCATCGAGCATAAGAGTCGTACGCTTCATATGGAAACAGCATACCACAGTATGCCATCGGGGGGGCGACACCTAACCCCCTCCGCGCGGCCCCGGCCCCTGCGGCGCCGGAGCGCGGCCCTCGGGCGCGCGGCCCCGGCGCGCCGTCACGTCGAGGCTCGTCACGTATTCGGCGGCGGTCGCCCCCTCGGGCAGGCTCTCCGCGATGCGCGCGTAGAGCGGGTCCTGGAAGCTGGAGAGCGCGGCGACGTACTCGGGCTTGGGCGTGAGGCGGATCTCCGCGAGGCCCGACGACTCGACCATCGCGCGGTAGTCGTCGATCGGCACCGCCCCCGCGACGCAGCCGACGAGCGCCTCGACCATGCCCCGCACCGGCTCCGGGAGGGGCTTCAGCAGCGCCATGTCGCTCGCCGCGACGCGGCCGCCGGGACGGAGCACGCGCGCGATCTCGCGCCAGACCTGCGGCTTGTCCGGCGAGAGGTTGATCACGCAGTTGCTGATGACGACGTCCACCGAGGCGTCGGCGACCGGCAGGTGCTCGATCTCACCGAGCCGGAACTCGACGTTGTCGAGCCCCGTGCGCTCGCGGTACGCCACGAGATTGCGGCGCGCCTTCGAGAGCATCTCCGGCGTCATGTCGACGCCGATCACGCGGCCTTCGGCGCCGACCTTGGGGCCGGCGAGGAAGCAGTCGAACCCGCCCCCGCTGCCGAGATCGAGCACGACCTGCCCCGGCGCGAGCCCCGCGAGGGCGGTCGGGTTGCCGCACGAGAGTCCCATGTTCGCCCCCTCGGGCAGCGCCTCGATCTCCTCCGCGCTGTAGCCGAGGCGCTCGGCGAGTGCGCCGCTCGCGGTGCCCGGGCCGTCGCCGCAGCACCCCCCCGCGCCCCCCCCCTCTCCGTCCGCGATGCGCGCGTAGCCCTCGCGGACCGTCTGATGCAGGTCCATCGGTCGCTGGTTGTTTCCGCAGCAGGAACTCATGTCTCTCCTCCGTAGCAGGCGGTCAATTCCTTCGGGTCCATGCCCCGGACGCAGCAGGTGCTCTTCGCGTCGGCGAGGATCACCCTCTCCTCCCGGAGCGCGGCGAGCGTCCAGCGCAGCGCCTCGCGCACGAGCGGCGGGGCGCCGCGCCCCGCGAGCCGGTAGTAGTGCCAGCGCCCCTGCTTGCGCCGCTCGACGAGCCCCGCCTCGTGGAGAAGCGACATGTGCTTGCTCGCCGTGGAGGGGGAGAGGCCGAGCACCTCGATGATCTGGCAGAGGCAGAGCTCCCCCTCCGCGAGGCTCATCAGCGCCCGCACCCGCGACCGGTCGCCCAGCGCGCCCGTGATCCTGAGGAAGTCCCGCATCGTTTACTTCTATACTTCGCCAACTAACGAAGTATATACGGGGGCCCGGGGGTGTCAAGCCGTCGCGCGGGGGCGGCGCCTCAGTCGATCCGGATGAGCTTGAGGCGGAAGGTGTCCGCCTCGTCGGGTGCCGGGACCGGCCCCGTGGTGTTCGCGCCGACCGCGGGCCCGGGCCCCATCACCGGGAGGTCGAATCCGTAGATGCCCCAGAAGTCGAGCACCTCCTCCTGGAAGACGATGACGACGTCGTCGCCGGAGAGCGCGGCGCCGTAGCCGAACCAGGAGACCTGCGTCAGCGCCGCCGGCGAGCCGTAGTCGCCGATGTCGGTCCAGCTCCCGGTCCACGTCTCGTCCCACGCGCCGGAGGGATCGCCCCAAGTGCCGTCGGGAGCGCCCCACTGGCCGGGGTCGCCGCCGACACCGCCGGGCCCGGAGGGGTCCCAGTTCCAAGGCGGGAGCGGCGGCGGGAAGGTGCCCCCGCCGCCGTTGCCCGAGTCCGAGAGGCTCGCCTTCACGAGGCGGTGGTCGGTGGGCGGCGTCGCGCCGAAGTCGTGCCAGTGGCGGAGGTGGATCTCGTTGCCGATCTCGGTCGGCATCAGGTAGATCAGGTCCACGCGCAGTTCGCCCTGCTGCATGCGCGCAAAGACGTTGGGCATGTTGGCGCCCATGCCCCCCGCGACGGTCGCCTCCGAGAAGGTCCGGCCGCCGTCGGCGCTCGTCTTCATGCGCACGCCGTCGCCCGCCTCGTAGGCGAGGAAGACCCGCATCGTGTCGCCCGACCCGACCAGCGCGACGCTCGGGTCGAAGCCGGTCACATCCTCGATCTCGACGAGGACGTCGCCCGACGCGCCGCCCGCGAGCCGGGTTGCACAGCGCGTCTCCGTCGTCGCGGTCCACCCTCCCGCGGCGTCGTCGCCGTCGAAGGAGGTGAACGCATACCCCACGACGAGGTCCCCCGCCTCGGAGTACTGCGCGCCGATGATCAGCGGCATCAGGCCCCCCGCGCCCCGGAAGAGCGGCTCGGCGGCGCCGAATGCGTAGGCGGTCGGCTCGCCCCCGGCGCTGCGGGCCGAGACCGTCCCCTCGACGAGCACGAGATCGGTGTAGCTCGACTCGTCTCCCTTCCAGTAGAGCATCGCGATCCGCCCGTCCGCGCCGATCGCGAGCTGCACGAGCCGCGCGGCGAACTCCTTCGGCGCGAGGGGGAACTCCCGCATCTGCGCGAAGGTCGCGCCGCCGTCGAACGAGAGGCGCAGCGTCACGCCGCCCCAGTCCGCCCGCGCGATCGCGACGACGACGCCCTTGGCCGCGACCGCGTGGTCGCGCCAGCCGCCGTTCGGATCGTCGAGCGGCGTGCTGCCGCCGGCGACGACGCTGTTCGTGACCGCGTCGTGGCGCAGGCGCACCTCGAAGGCGCGCCAGTCGAAGGGGTCGTCGTGGCTGCCGTCGTAGACGACGACGTGCGTCGCATCGCCGTCGGCGGCGACGACGGGCAGTCCCATCTGCCAGGAGTCGCTCGAGTAGAGCGTGGCCGAGGCGATCACGCCGGGATAGTCGTCCTCGAGCGTCGCGCCGCTGCCCGCGCCGTTGATGATCGACGCGCCGCCGAGGCGCAGGCGCACGAGGGAGACCGTCTTGCCCGCGGCGCTCTCCGCGCAGATCGCGAGAACCTGGTCTTCCTCGATCGCGCCTCTCACCGTCATCCGCGCGTAGCCGTCGCCGGTGACCTCGAGCCACGGCCCGTCGGGAACGGCCCCGGCGGCGAAGGGCACCACGCCGGCGTTGCCGAGGGACTCGGGCCCGCCGGACGGCACGAATCCGCCGTCGGAGCAGTGCGCGACGCAGAGCGACACGGCGCCGCTGTTCTGCTCGGTGCGCGTGAACGCCTGGATCGTGAACTGCTCGCCCGGCGGCGTCGTGAGGTCGAAGACGCTTTCGACATGGCCGATGCCGAGGCGCTTCAGGTTCACGGTCGCGCTGACCAGGTCGACGGGCTCGGGCTCGAGCGGGACCATCCCCGCCGACAGGATCAGCGGGACGGCGCCGAGGAGCGGCGCGGCGGCGCCGCCGCCCCCGCACCCCCCGATGACCGCCGCGCAACCGAGGGCCGCGATCCAGTGGCGCATCGCTACGCCCACTTCTTTCCGAGCGCGTCGAGGCCCGCGCGACCGAGATCGTCCGGCGTCATCGCCGGGTGGATCTCCACCGTGGCGCCGAAGGTCAGGAACCAGGGCTCCGCGAGCGCCGGGATCTTCGACGTGTCGGCGAGATCGATGATCAGGAACGCGGTGCGCATGCCGCCGGTCTCGACGAAGTAGACCGCCTGCGGCTTCTGCTCCTCGAGGATCCGGTTCAGCTTCTGTCCGGCGGTGCCGTCGCGCACCGCCTTGTTGAACTCCGCATGGGGCATCCGGGCTTGGACGAGCATTCTCATGGTTCTGGCCTCACTCCGATTTCCGCTTCCGCCTCCGCCTCGATGAGCCAGGCGCTGTCGAGCAGCCCGGCGACCACCACCATCGTAGCCGCGGGGCGCGCGTCGCGAAACGCCTCCGCGTGCATGCGGCCGACGACGTCGGCATCGCCGGCGCGCACGAGATAGATGCGCGTGCGCACGACGTCGGCCGCCGTGCCGCCGAGCGTCTCGATCGCCTCGGTCAGGATCGCGAAGCAGCGCTTCGCCTGCTCCGCCACGCCGCCGCGGACGGTCTTGCCGTCGGGGCCGATCGGCGCGCTTCCGCTGACGAGGATGCGCGTGCCGACGCGGATCGCGCGGGAAAAGCCGATTTGTTCCTCGTACGGCGACGCGGACCGGTGGCGCATCCTCACCGGGAATCATCATATTCGGGGGGCGCGGGGGCGTCCATGGCCCCCTGCCGCCGTTCCGGCGGAGCGGGTATGCTGCCGTCCATGAGGGAAGGGCGGGTCGCGCTCCTCGTGCTGCTTCTGGGCCTCGGGGCGGTTGCCGACGAAACGGACGACGGCATCGACGCCGCCGTGCAAGGGGATTGGGCGACCGCCTGCGAGTGCTTCGCCCGGGCGAGTGGGGATGTGCGCTCCCCGAGCCGGCTCTCCGCCGCCCGCGCGCAGGCGGTCGTGCGGCTGGGCCCCGCGATCGAGCAACTGACGAAGCAGAAGCGGTGGGGACAGCTTGCGGAGGTGGCCGCGTGCGGGCTCGCCTTCGACGCGTCGAACTACCGCTACTCCGGCGCCGCGACGCGCGCGGCGCGCGAGGGGGCGACGGTGCCTGCCGCGAGCGACGCGCGCATCCGGGCGTGGGCGGCGTACGGGCCGCTGTACGGCGACTCGGATCTGTTGCGCTCGGCCTGTGTCGAATCGCTGATGCAGATGCAGGAGCCGGAGGGCCACTGGGATTGCGAGAAGCAGGGCGGGCGGCCCCAGTACACCCCGGGGGTGTCGGGGCTCGCGCTTCTCGCGCTCGCTCCGCTGCGGCGCGAGCCCGCGGACCGGGCCGCGCAGGCGATCCTGCGCATGCAGGACGAGAGCGGACGCTTCGGATCGCCGGTCTCGATTCACTACATGTACAACCACGCGATCGCGACGGAGGCGATCGCCGACTACGCGGTGCGGACCGGCCTGGAGGGTGCGTTCCGCTCGCAGATCCAGCGAGCCGTCGATGTCCTCGCGGCCGCGCAGAATCCCGGCGCGGGCTGGCGCTACGACCCGCGCGGCGGCGAGAACGACACCTCGATCACGTCGCGCTGCCTTCGGGCGCTCTGCGCCGCGGAACGAGCCGGCGCCACGGTCGACCCCGCTTGCCGCCCGGGCGCGCGCAAGTTCGTCCTGAGCATGAGGGACGCGGAGTTCGGCCAGATCGGCTACGTACTCGAGGGAGGGACCCCCGCGAGGCCGCCGGGGATGCATGACGCCTTTCCCCCGGAGCGTTCGCAGTCGATGACGGCGGCCGGCAGCCTCGCCCTGCTCCTCGCGGGCACCGAGCCGCAGCGGCTCGCGCGGAGTTTCGCGCTGATCCAGGGCTGCCCGCCCGAGGCGAAGTACCCCGACTTCTACTACTGGGAGAGCGGTGCCGAAGCGTGGATGCTGCTGCAAGGGCGGCTTCCGCCGGGGTGGTACGAGGCGCTCGTGAACGCAGCCGTAGCGCAGCGCGCCGGGACGGGGGGGATCCGCACCAGCGACCCATGGTGCCCGGACGGCGGGCGCGTCTACGCGACCGCGATGGTTGCGCTCGCGCTCGGCGCCGCCTGCGAGGTGCGGCCCTCGCGCCTGCCGACCGCCTCCGCGTTTCGCAAGGCGGGCCATCGCACGGTCACCGTCCCCGGTGGCGCCGACCCGATGCCGACCGGCATCTACGTCGAGGCCGGGATGGTGCTGGCGATTTCCGGCAAGGGGGTCGTCACGACCTATCGCGGCGGCCCCGGCTACAACCCGGCCGGATCGAAGGAGCGGCCCGCCGGCTCCGCGAAGCCGCGCGACCGCTCGGCCCCGTATGCCTGCCTGCTCGCCTGCATCGACGACGGCAAGCCCTTCCCGGTGCAGGTCGGCAAGCAGAACACGATGCGCGGATTCGGCCACCTCTGGCTGCGCGTCAACGACGACACGCCTACCGACAACAGCGGCGAGTGGGAGGTCGAAATCGACCTTGTGCGGTAGTGCCGCCGCGCTACGCTGGAGTCATGACGATCCGCGGCGTCCACGCGATGTTCTACGCCTCCGATGCGGAGGCGCTGCGAGCCTTCCTGCGCGACAAGCTCCGCCTGCCCTCCACCGACATCGGCGACGGGTGGCTGATCTTCACGCCCCCCGAGGCCGATGTGGGCTGCCACCCGGCCGACCCGACGCGTACGCACGGCGCGCCGCACGGCACGCACGACATCTCGTTCTACTGCGACGACATCAAGAAGAGCGTCGCGGCGCTGAAGCGGCGCGGCGTCGAGTTCACCGAGGGGATCGCCGACCACGGCTACGGCCTCGTCACGCACTTCCTCGCGCCGGGCGGGCTCAAGCTCCAGCTCTACCAGCCCCTCTACGAGAAAAGGAAGACGGGACAACGGGGTCAGACCCCATTGTCCCGCTGATGCTACCCGCGAGACGGGACAACGGGGTCAGACCCCGTTGTCCCGCAGCGGCTTCGCCATGATCACGCTGCGGTAGGTCTTGCGGGGGAAGCGCGTCTCGCCGATGGTCGCGTAGCCCCGGCGGGAGTAGAAGGCGACCAGGTGCGTCGCGGGGATCGCGGTGTCGAGCGCGAGGGAGGTGAACCCGAGCGCCCGTGCCCGCGCCTCGATGTGGGCGAGCAGCGCGGAGCCGAGCCCGCTCCGCTGGAACGCGGGCGAGACCGCGAACTGCGAGAGGTAGGCCATCCCGGGCCGACAGGCGCACTGGGGCCGGTCGCGGTCGTCGGTGTGCAGCGTCGCGGTGCCCACGATCGACCCCGCGCGTTCGGCGACATGGCACTCGTGGCCGGCGATGCGTTCGCGCGTCGTCTCGACCGACTGGTCGACGGCGGTGTAGTTGAGGCCGAGCGCGCCGAGCGGGGCGTAGGCCTCGTGCAGCAGCGCGGTCATGAGGTCGACGGAGTCGCCGGGTGCGAGAGGCCGGAGGACGATGCCGTCGGGTTGTTGCATTCGTTGCGCGCCTCTCCCCCCCCCGCCCCCCTGATGCTACCCGCGAGGGCAGAGCGTTACCGGCCGGGTACGGCGTCCGCGCCGCTGGTGCGGGGCGCTGGTGCGGCACGTGGTGTGCGAACGGGAACCGGATGGTGCGACGGGTGGGTGCGACGTGCGCGGCTCTCGGACTCCTGTTGCTCGCGGCGCCCGCCCGTGCCGACTTCGGCGAGGATCGCGTCGAACGCGGCCGCCGCCTCCTTGCGGATCGCGCGGCCATCCGCAGCGGCGGGGTCTCTTGCGCCTCCCGCCACGATCCCGAGCACGCTTCCGGCGATCCGCGGAGGGTGAGCATTGACGAGGACGGGGCGACCCTGCGCCACAGCCAGCCGGTAATCGACCTGCGCGCGGACGCAGAAGCCCGCCTCCTCGACCCCTCCGGCGGCGCGTCGGAGACGCTCCACCTCGAAAAGGAACACTCCGCGGGGCCTGCCGCCCTCACCGGATCAAAACCCCGACTTGCACACAGGCGCAATCGGGCGGCAGCCCCGCATTTCCCGACTCGTCCCGGTTTCCGCCGAGCTTGAGCCCGCTCCCCGGAATCCACTCCGGCATCGCCCAGGGGAACAGGTCGGCGATCCGGACGAGGCGCGCCGCGCCCTCCCGATCCCTCCACTTGAGGAGCAGCGCGCGGTCCGGCCTCCATTGGCGCGCGAACTGATCCCACTCCGAAGGGGCCATGCCCGCGAGGCACTCGTACGCCTTCGAGTCGACGCGGTCGGCACAGACGAGGTACTCGAGCATGCGGAGGCGGTCACGGCTTGCAAACGTCCGCGCGTCGTACCAGACGATCAGGCGACCCTCCGGCAGGACCTCGAGCCCGATCTCACGGCGCGTCCGCTCCGAGAGTCCCGGGAGCAGCGCCGCGACCTCCGCCGCCTCGCGGTCCACGGCCTCCGCCGCGAGCCGATCCCGCAGCGCGGCCGCCATCCTGGCGAGGATCCGCGCGACCACGCGACGCCCCCGCGCGGCCTTCACGCGGGCGCGGAGCGCGTCGATCAACGCCAGCGACGCCGGCATCCGCTCGACGAGCGCGTCGCCGACCTGCCTCTCGAACTCCGTCGACCCCCCGTCGCATAGGGCGGCGAGGAGCGCCGTCGCCTCGCCCTCGGCGCCGGGCGCGAGGGAGGCGAGAAGCAGGAGGGCGATCGGCAGGCGGCGCATGCGAGAGGGAGCGCAACCCTCATGCCGCGCGCCATCCCGCGCCGCGACGGGCCCCGAGGCGCGCCGCTGTCGCGCGCGTGGCCACGGCCTGATCATCCTGCCAGCGTGTCAGGCCCCTCGGCCACGGACCAGCGACGCGAGAAGCGAGGCGACCAGGATCGTCGCGACGACGCCGAGCGAGGTCCCGACGGTGATCTCGACCGTGTGCGCCAGCAGCATCTTCACGCCGACGAACACGAGCACCAGCGCGAGCCCGTAGTGCAGGTAGCGCAGCCGGCCGAGCATGCCCGCGAGCGCGAAGTAGAGCGCGCGCAGGCCGAGGATCGCCATCACGTTCGACGTGTACACGACGAACGGATCGGTCGAGATCGCGAGCGCCGCCGGCACCGAGTCGAGGGCGAAGACGACGTCGGTCCCCTCGACGACGACCAGCGCGAGGAAGAGCGTCGTGGCGAGCAGCCGGCCCTCCTCGCGCACGAAAAAGCGCCCCTGCGCCGGTCCGAGGCTGACCGGCAGCAGCCGGCGGCAGATCCGCAGCAGCGGGCTGCGCGACGGGTCGTACTCCTGCTGCCGCTCGAATGCGAGGCGAAGTCCGGTGAGGATCAGCACCGCGCCGAGCACGAAGGTCATCCACTCGAACCGTTCCAGCAGCCGCACGCCGAGCCAGATGAAGAGCGCCCGCAGCACCAGCGCGCCGAGGATCCCCCAGAAGAGCACGCGGTGCTGCTGCTCCTCGCGCACCCCGAAGTACTTGAAGATCACGAGGAAGACGAAGAGGTTGTCGACGCTGAGCGACTTCTCGGTGAGGTAGCAGGCGAGGTAGGCCTGCGCGCGCCGCCATCCCCCCTCGGCCGAGAACGCGATCAGCAGTCCGAAGGCGAGGCCGAGCGCGATCCAGACGGCGCTCCAGGCGAGCGCCTCGCGCAGCGCGATCGCGTGCGGGCGCCGGTTGAAGAGGCCGAGGTCGAGCGCGAGCATGCCGAGCACGGCGATCGAGAAGACCATCCAGAGCATCATCGGCGCGGTACTCTAACCGCGAGGATGTGAAACGGGGGGGCGCGGGGGGCCCCCCCCGCGCCCCCCCCTCCCCTCCGGAGAAGTACGTGATGAAGGAACTCCGCTCCCTCCACAGGAGCCCCGGCGTGCACTGGGTCGGCAACGGCTTCCCGGTGCAGGGCCTCTTCGACTACAACGGCCTCGGCCGCGAGCTGAGCCCCTTCCTGCTGCTCGACTACGCGGCCCGCCGCGAGTTCCCGCCGGGCGACGGGCGGCGCGGCGTGGGCGCGCACCCGCACAAGGGGTTCGAGACGGTGACGGTCGTCTTCGAAGGGGAGATCGAGCACCGCGACTCGGGGGGCGGCGGCGGGCGCATCGGGCCCGGGGACGTGCAATGGATGACGGCGGGGCGCGGCATCGTGCACGAGGAGTTCCACGCGGAGCGGTTCGTGCGCGCCGGCGGCCCGTTCCACATGGTGCAACTGTGGGTCAACCTGCGCGCGAAGGACAAGGGTGTGGCGCCCGCCTACCAGACGCTGTCGCGGGCGCGGATCCCGGAGGTGCCGCTGCCGCGCGACGCGGGGAGCGTGCGCGTGATCGCCGGCCGGTGGGGGGGTCGCGCGGGCGCGGCGCGGACCTTGAGCGCGATCGAGCTGTGGGATGTCAGTTTGCAAGGCCCGGCGGATCTGCCGCTGCCGGAGGGGCACACCGCCGCGCTGCTCGTCGTGGGAGGCGAGGTCGAGGTCGGCGGCGGCCGCGTCGCGGGCGACGGCGAGCTTGCGGTCTACGCGCGCGCGGGAGCGGGGCTCGCGGTGCGCGCCGATGGCGGCGCGCGCCTGCTCGTGCTCGGCGGCGAGCCGTTCGACGAGCCGGTCGTCGGCCACGGCCCCTTCGTGATGAACAGCCGCGCGGAGATCGAGCAGGCCTTCCGCGAGTACGAGGAGGGGCGCATGGGGGAGATCGGGCGGTGATGACCGCGGCGCGCTTCCGGAAGCTCGCGCTCGCGATGCCGGAGGCGGTGGAGGGCGAGCACATGGACCACCCCGACTTCCGCGTGGGGGGGAAGATCTTCGCCAGCCTCGGGCCCGGCGAGGAATGGGGCATGGTCAAGCTGACGCCGCCGCAGCAGGAGGAGATGCTGCGGCGCGCGGACGGAGCGCTGCGCCCCGCGAGCGGCGCGTGGGGCGCCCGCGGAGCGACGATCGCCGACCTCGCCTCGGCCGATGCGGCGCTGGTCGGCGAGGCGATCGTGATGGCGTGGCGCAACACCGCGCCGAAACGGCTGGTCAGGGAGTGGGACGGGGCCGCGGGGTGAGGCGCCCGGCGGCCCGCTCGCGCGCGGTTCAGCCGCGCAGCGCGTAGACGCCGCGCCCTTGGCGGACGACCTGGCCGCCGGCGACGACGCTGGCAAGGACCATGCTCGCGTGGCCGCGATTGATCTTCAGCGCCTTGACAACCTCGGGCGTGCCGAAGGGCTTCCCGCGCTTCGCCGCCCAGGCGACCAGCTTCGCGCCGTGCGAGCCCTCGCGCGGGCCCGAGCTGCGCTTGCCCTTGCCGCCGCGGGCGGCCTTCGGCGGCCGGGCGGCGGGGGCGCTCGCCTTCGCGCCTCCCCCGAGGTTGATCGTAAGGGACTTGTTCGCCTTGATGGCGCCGAGGACCTCGTCGCTCATCCGGATCGTCAGTGTGGCAGTCATTCGCGCAGTGTAGCAAGCCCGCACAAGAAAAGCGAAATCGGGGGGAAGCGGGGGCCGCGGCGGAGCGCGGGCGAAAGGGCTAGAATCCGCCGAGCACCTCGCGCACCGCCGCGAGCAGCGCGACCTCGTCGAAGGGCTTGCGAAGCGTCTTTGCGGCGCCGAAGGTCGCGGCAGCCCGCAGCATGTCGGCGGTCATCAGCGGGACGGCGCCGCTGACCGCGATGATCGGCAGTTCGGGGAAGTCGCGCCGGATCATCCGGATCGCGGTCAGTCCCTCGAGTCCCGGCATGAAGAGGTCGCAGATGACGACATCCGGCGGCTGTGGCTTCAGCATCGCGATGCCGGATGCCCCTTCCGGGGCAACCGAGACGTCGTGCCCGTCCAGTTCGAGGGCGCGGCGCATCGCGGAGCGGTACCCCTCTTCGTCATCGATCACGAGCACGCGTGCCATCGCGAGACCCCCTTCGCTTGCCATTGTGCGCGACGGGGGGGACGGCCCGCGGGTAGAATCGCCCGCATGCGCATCCGTTGCGCCGCGCTCGCGCTGCTCGCCGCCGTGGCGGCGCGGGGCGGCGATGAGCCGCTGCTGTTGCACCGGAGCATCCCTCTCGAAGATGTCAAGGGGCGCATCGACCACATGGCGCTGTCGGCCGCCGGCGACATCCTCGTCGTCGCCGCGCTCGCCAACGACACCGTCGAGATCGTCGACGTGAAGGAGGGGGCGCGGATCCACCGGATCCGCGACGTCGGCAAGCCCACCGGCGTCGCGCTGTCGGGAGACCGTTTCGCCGTCGCGTCCGGCCGCGACGGAAAGCTCCACTTCCACAGCGCGCGCACCTTCGAGCGGGTGCTTTCGGTGGACGTCGGCCCGGACGCCGACAACGTCCGCGTCGAGGTCGCCGGCGTCGAGTGGGTCGGGTGCGGCGACGGCGCGCTCGTCTGCGTCGAGAAGGGGGGGAAGTGGTTCGAGGTCCCGCTGGCGGCCCACCCGGAGTCGTTCCAGCTCGAATCCGCCGGGACGCGCATCTTCGTCAACGTGCCCGGCGCGGGGCACGTCGCCGTCGTGGATCGGGAGAAGCGGAAGGTCGTCGCGACCTGGAAGCTCGACGTCAAGGACAACTTCCCGATGGCGCTCGACGAGGCGCGCGCGCGCCTCCTCGTCGGCTGCCGCACGCCGCCGCGCCTTCTCGTGCTCGATACCGCGGACGGTCGCCTGGTCGCGAGCCTCGAAATCAGCGGCGACGTGGACGACCTCTTCGTCGACGCCAAGGTGGGGCGGATCTACGCCTCGTCCGGCGAGGGGTTCGTCGACGTGATCTCGATCGGCGAGAAGGACGGCTACCGGCGTACCGCACGGGTGGCAACCTCGCCCGGCGCGCGCACCTGCCTGTTCGACGCGAAGGAGGGCCGTCTCTTCGTCGCCGCGCCGCAGCACGGCGGGAAGAGCGCCGAGATCCGCGTCTATCGAAGATCGCCGCCATAGAGTCCCCTGCCGGCAGCATCCGCGGCGGCGATGGAAGGTGACATGGGCGCCGGCTCGCGCCGCCGGCGGGAGGAGTGTCCTGCGGTGGCTTGCCTGTCGGCTCGGCATCGTTGCTCAAGTCGCGACGCCCGTCTCGGCGGAGGACCGGCAGTCGCTCGACTTCTCCGCGTGCCTCCCGCCGAAGGCGTGCCTGCTGCTGCGTCTCGGCGAGGCGCAACTCGCGAGCAGGACCTGGGCCGCGTGGACGGCCGGCATGAGCGCGGGGACGAACGACGGCGCGGACCACCTGCGCGACCCGTTCGCGATGCTCGCGCGCGACGGGTTCTGGTCGTTTGCGCCTGCCGGATGTCGGAATCGCGCGGACGCGCTCACCTCGCCACGAGCCGGAGCAGGACCGCGCCGAGAAGCAGCGCGCCCGCGCCGATGACCGCGTAGCGCACCGCGGCGGGCCAGCCCGTCTGCTGCGGCAGCGATCGCCCGCTGTCCAGCGCGAAACGCCAGCCGAGCAGCCCGCCGGTCGCGAAGCCCCCCGCGTGGGCGGCGTTGTCGATGAAGTCCGCGCCGGCGATCCCGATCAGCGCGAGCAGCAGCACCCAGCGGCCGAGGCGCGCCGCGAGGCCGCAGTCCCGGAGCGCCGGGTGGGCGAGGGCGAAGCCGAGCAGCAAGCCGCCCCAGCCCATGATGCCGCCGGACGCGCCGATCGACGCCTTGTGGGGCATCAGCAGCAGGCTCGCGAGCGAACCCCCGAGGACGCTCGCGACGAAGACGAGCAGGAGCCGCCCCTCGTCCACGAGGGCGCGCCCGATGCCGGCGAGGCTCAGGCCCGCCGCGATGTTCATCAGGAAGTGCATCGGCCCCGCGTGCAGCAGAGCGCAGGTGAAGAGGCGCCACCACTCGCCGCCGCGGACGCGGTCTTTCACGAGGCCGAGGCGCTCGACCGCCACCTCCGACCCCGCGTAGGCCATCGCCGCCCAGACCACGACAAACCCGATCGACAGCACCATCGCGAGCCGCGACGCGAAGCGCGACGCGTAGAGCTGGAAGCGCAGTTCGCGCGCGGAGGCGCGGCGCCACCGGGCCGGGTCTCTCGCGAGCCGTCGTAAGCCGCGCCAGGCGACGAACGCGCTCTCGGCCCCGCGCACCCAGAGCTGCACGCCGGCCAGCACGGCGAGCAGCAGCAGGGCGAGGCGCAAGCTCCGGTCCTCCGGCCAGAAGGCGACGAGGGCGGCGGTGCCGACGAGCAGGACCGCCAGCGGCCCGCGGCTCCGGCGCAGGTCGAGGGCGAGGTCGAGCCTCGCGCGCGCCTCGACGGCCCCCGCGACCCCCTCGATTTCCGCGAGCGGCCGCAGGTGGCGCTCGCCGGCCTGCCACCCGATCAGCGACGGCGCGCCGGTTGCAATCGCCGCGCCGAGGCTCTCCGCGTCGCCAAAGCTCCAGAAGCGCGGCTCCCCCTTGCCGGAGGTGTCGAGGAGCCCCCAAGGGCCCGCGTCGGCAGGCAACGCGAGCCAGAGGTCGTTCGAACTCCAGGGGGGCTCGGGGGGAGGCATCGTGCGCCCGACAGCGTCGCATCGATGAGCATTTCGGGGCAACCCCGGGACTTCGAGCCGTCAGCGGGGAGCGGTGCGCTTCGCGAGGCGGAGCCGCTCGAGGGGAATCGTCTCGAGGCGGCTCTCGCCCTCGGTGATCTCGAGGACGCGGTCGAGGGGCACGTCGTCGAAAGTCTGCGTGAGGCCGGTGGTCGGCCACCCGACCTCCATCCGGACGATGCGCGTCGCCCGTCCGAGGCCGATCGCCTGGCGGAGCGCTCAAGGTCCGGCGCCACCCCATCGAGTTCGACACGTCGTGCCCACCGCATCCCCGGCTGATAGGATCGGGCGTTCATGGCGCCGCGGTCGCTTCGCGTAGGCATCGTCCCGGACCAGGGACTGCGCGTTAGGGTGCCCGCGCCAGAGGGGAGGGGCTGGGGTCGAGGTCCCCCGGCCCGTCCGCTGCCGGATTGCTCCACGGCATCCTCGCGCTGGTCACGATGATCATGGAGTTCCACCGCCTTCCGGGCCCATTCGCTCCACGCCGTCCGCCGCGCGTCGCACCGCCCGGACACGAGTACCGCCCGGGTCCTCTTCGCGCTGAGGGCGGTGTGGCGGAGTCCGTCCCCGGCAACGTTCGAGGCAAACCCGCCGTCGCCGCGGCGAGGCCACTCGGCGGAGGGCGTTCCGCCGGCCTGATGAACCCGCGCGGGGAGGACGGCGTGCGCGAATCGCTGAGACGTGCCTTCCTTGCGATGATCGTCACGGTCGCCGTGACCGGCCTCGCCGGGTGCGGCCGGCCGCGCAGCTGGAAGTACTCGATCGTGCCCCAGGACGCGATCGCGACCATCGACATGGAGGGCGTCAAGCTCGTCTTCGAGGGGGTGCCGTGCGAGCCCGCTCCCGGGGTGACCTTCGGGGAGGCCAGCGGGACCGTGCGCGTGGGCGGCGGTGGCCAGCACTTCGGGACCATGTCGATCGCCGGCCGGACGTTCACCCACTCCTACGCGGACGGCGTCACGACGATGACGTTCGAAGGGTACGGACTCTGGCTCCGCGAGGGGGGCGGGATCCTCGAGGTAGGGACCAGGGAGTTCGACCTGTCCGGGGGGAAGAGGACCATCGTCATCGCGAAGGACGGAACGGCGCGCGTGAAACGGGAGTAGCGCGCGCGGCGCGGCGTTGCAAGCCCTGGGCGGCGCGCCTACGCTGGGTACGCCATGGAGGTCACCCTTGTGCCGCTGACGGCGGACCGCGCCGGCGACTTCGCGCGCGTGCTGGAGGAGGCGAGCGACGACTCCCGCGCCTGCATGTGCACGGCGTACTACGGCCCGGACCGGGAGGGCGACGGGCGGGCGCATCGCGCGGCGATGTTCGAGCGGGGGGAAGCGGACGGCTACCTGCTCCATGCCAACGCCACTCACGAGCCACTTGGCTGGTGCCAGTGCGCGCCGCTCTCGAGCGGGCTCAGGCTCCCCGGCGTCCCGGCGGACGCGGTCGGCGTGTGGGGGCTCACATGCATGGTCCTGCGTCCCGCCTTTCGCGGGCGCGGCCTCTGCCGCGAGTTCCTGCGGCGGATCCTCGCCGACCTCCCGCGCCGGGGATGCCGACAGGTCATCGTCGTAGGCCACCGGCCCGAGGCCTATCGCGACTCCCCGGGGTTCATGGAACTGCCGGCGGCGGTGTGCGAAGGTGCCGGGCTCCTGCTGCGGCGCGAGCACGCGGTCTGCCCGCTCTACGAGCTGTCGTTTCCCCGCTGAGGCCGGGGGGGCATCATCGCGTAGGGCGGGCCCGGGCCGTCGCGCCCTTCCGGTCGCGGCCCGCTACGATGGTGACGAGGAGACCCGGCGTGCCGCGGCGGTGGATGCTCGTCCGCGAGGCGAGGGCGGCGGCGAGCGTCGCCTATCCAAAGCCGAGTACGGAGCCAGGCTCATTAGTACCGCTCTGTCAAACGCCTCTTACACATGGGTACTTTTGCGCAAGAACGGTACTGATGAGCCTGGCTCAGCTCCTTGTTAGAATGCGCCCATGCCGGCGCTCTGGTTGCTGCTGATCGCATCGGATCCCGCGCAACTGATCGATCTCGGCGGCTCGGAGACGGCGTTCTGCGAGCGGTTCAACGAGGGCAAGGCGAGCGTGCGCTTCGTCGCGATCGTCTCGCCCGGCTGAGCGCCCTGCGTCAAGGGCGCGCGCGCGGTGCGCGAGCGGCTGATCGGCCGGGCCCCCGGGGACCTCCGGATCCACATCGTCTGGACGAGGGTGCTGTCAGGCGACACGCGCGAACTCGCGGAGCAGCGCGCGCGGGAGATCGGCGGCGAAGGCGTTTACCAGTACTGGGACGAGGAGCAGACTATCGGCGGCCTGCTCGCGTGCGGCCTGCTGCCGATCGGCGACGCGCCGCTAGCGTGGGACGTCTACCTCTTCTTCGCGCCCGGCGAGACGTGGGAGGCGGAGGGGGCGCCGCCCTGCGTCAGCGTCTGGACACACCAACTCGCGGGCGCGGATCCGAAGCGGTTCGCAGGTGGCCGCATCGGCGAGCGCCTCGCCGCGGGATTCAAGGCAATGTGCGGCACGCCGGCCGAGCGCGCCGAGGAGGCGCTCGCGGTGCTGCGCGGCGCCGAGAGCTTCGACGGCGCCGCCGTCGGCGAGGGGGGCGACAAGCTCGAGACCTATCGCGCCTACGAGCGCCTGCGCGACGGCGCGACGCGCGAGCAGCTTCTCGCGCTCGTGACCGACAAGAGCACGGTCGTCCGCTGCTACGCGCTGCAAGCGCTCGCGGAGCGGCACGGGGACGTCGACCTGCTGCCGATCCTGCACGCGCACCTGCACGACGTCGCGGAGGTGCTCACGTTCGAGGGGTGCATCGGCCATAGGGAGAAGGCGGGCGACGTGATGATCCGCATCGCGCGCGAGTGCGAGCGTCTTTCGCCGGAGCGGCGCCTCGCGCTGTGGGAGGCGGTGCTCGACTCGCCGCTCGACGAACGCCGGCGCATGCTGCACGACGAGAGCCTGCCCGCAGAGTGGCGCCCGCGTCTGCGCGCGCTCGCGGAGCGCGGCGACGGCGATGCGCTCGTCGCGCTCTCGCGCATGCGCGTCGGGGACGACTGGAGCCTCGTCGAGGAGGCGCTTCGACAGCGGCCGATGCCCGACGGGGTGCCGCACAACGCCCTGATCGCGGCGGCCCACCACGCCGACCCGCGGCTGCTGGCGGCGCTCGAAGCCCTCCCTGCGATCCCCAAGCGCCGCGTCCGATTCCTCTACCGGGCCGTCGCGGCGCAGGAGTCCGGGCAGGCGGCGCAACTGCTGATGCGCGTGGCGGGAACGACCGCCGACAGCCGCGGCCAACTCGCCGAAGCGCTCGACGGGCACCGCGTGCCCGCCTTCGACCCCGTGCTATGGTGGCTCTGGCGCGAGGACGTGCGGCTTTCGCCCGAGGCCATCGCGCGCCTCGCAACGCTCGACGGCGAGCGGGCGAGGCAACTCGCGGAACGAGACCTCTCCTCGGGCATCGAGGACATCCCCGGGGACCTGCTGCCGGTGCTGCTCGACCTCCAGCCGCGCGACACGCAGGTCCGACTCATCGAGCGCGCGCTGACCGATGGCGTCGTCAACGCACCGCTCGCCGCGCGCGCCGGGGAGTTGCGCGATCCCTCCTTCGTCGAGCCGCTCTTCAAGCTGCTCCTGCACAACAACCCCTACCGCTACCTGCCCGCCACGCGCGCGCTGCTCGCGTACGAGAGCCCGGCGATCGACGCGCGCGTGCGCGCCGCCGTCGCGGGCCACGACCACCTGCGCGCCGGGTGGGGTGGCAAGGAGCTGGGCCGCCTGCTCGACTAAGCACGGAGCCAGGCTCATTAGTACCGCTCTGTCAAACGCATCGTGCACATGGGTACTTTTCCGCAAGAACGGTACTAATGAGCCTGGCTCAGCTCGCTTGGTAGCGGCGGTCGGCCTCCTTCCAGTCGATCCGGTCGAACCACGCCTTCACGTAGGCCGACTTGTCGTTCTTGTAGTCGACGTAGTAGGCGTGCTCGTACATGTCGATGAGCACGAGCGGCCGCGCGAGCCAGAGCGGCCCGACGTCGTGCGCGTCGGAGACGATGTGGTAGAGCTTGCCGTTGACCGGGTGTACGGCGAGCATCGCCCAGCCGTTCGCCGCGAGCGCGCACATCTCGAGGTCGGCGCGCCAGCGGTCCAGCGATCCGAAGCGGCGCTTGATCGCCTCGGTGATCGTCTCCGTCGGGTCGTTCGCCTCCGAGCGCATGCCGGCGAAGTAGAGCTCGTGCAGGATCACCGAGTTGGCCTTCTCCGACTGCGCCTTGCCCAGCTCGCGCCGCGCCGCGCCGTCGGCGACGCCGTCGCCGCCGTAGACGCGGCCCTCGATCGACAGCAGCGCCTTCAGCGCGCCGCCGTAGTGCTTGCCGTGGTGCAGCGCGAGCTGCTCCTTCGACAGGAAGCCGGGCAGCGACTCGTAGCGCAGCGGCTGGAGCGCCTCGGCCGCGAGCGCGCTCTGCGCGGCCTCCCCCGCGGCGCAGACCGACGTCAGCCAGCCGATGCCCGCCCCCGTCGCCGCCGCAAGCCCCAGGAACGAACGTCGCGAGAAGTCATTTGCGAATTCCATGGTCTCCTCCTCGGCGCGCGTCAACGCGCCTCAGCCTTTCGTTTCTTGAGTTCATAGAGCGCCCAGCGGAACTCCGCCTGCTCTTCGATCCGCGTCGCCTTCGCGAGCGCGACGGTCTCCTCCTCGATCGCCTCGTAGAGCAGCACGAGTTCGCGGTGGACCTTCGCGGCGTGGCGGCCCTCCGGGTAGCGGCTCGCGTACGCGCTCTCCAGCGCCGCGAAGTGGTCGCCGCGCAGCACGTCGGTGAGGAACGCGAGGAACTCCTTCGCGTCGGGTACGCCGGTCCAGCGGTCGACCTCCTTCCCGCCCTTGCCGTAGACGACCACGACCGGCGAGATCGCCTCGAGCCCGCGGCCCTTCAGGGAGGCGGCCCCCTCCGCGCCGTTCACGTCGAGCAGCACCGGCACGAAGTTGCCCTGGATGCACCCGGCGACCGCCGGATCGGAGAGGACGGTCCCGTCCATCTCGTCGGTCGGCTCTCAGCCGCCCATCCACAGGTAGACGAGCACGGGCCGCGTCGCGTCGGCGAGCGCCTGCCCGAACCCCGAGGTCCGGAAGGCGATCGGGTCGGCGGCGGCGAGCAGCATCAGGCAGAGGCTAGACATCGGAATCCTCCCTCGGAAGCACGATGCGGAAGGTGCTGCCCTTGCCAAGGGTGCTTTCGACTTCGATGCGGCCGCCATTCGCGCGGACCGCCCACTGCGCGATCGAGAGGCCGAGCCCGCTCCCCCCGGGCCCCCCTGCCTCGCGCGAGCGCGACGCGTCGACGCGGAAGAAGCGGTCGAAGATGCGCGGCAAGTGCTCTGGGGCGATGCCGCAGCCTCCGTCCGTCACCTCGAGCGTCGGGCCCGCGGCGACGACGCGCACGGTCGTCCCGGGCGGCGCGTACTTGAGCGCGTTGTCGAGCAGCGCCACGACCGCCTGCCGCAGCACGGCGCGGTCGGCTGCGACCTGGGCCGGCTCGCCCTCGAGGACGTGGACTGCCACCGAGCGCTCCTCGGCGAGCGGGGCCATCAGTTGCACGACTTCCCGCGCGAGCGCGCGCAGGTCGAACCGCTCGCGCGAGAGCGCCACCTGTCCCGCGTCGGCGCGGCTCAGCGTCAGGAGCCGGTCGACGAGATGGGCCAGGCGGTCCACCTCCTCGAGCATGCTGCCGACGATCTCGCGCGATTCTTCGGGGGTCCGGGGGCGGCGCAGCCCCACCTCGCCGACCGCGCGCAGCGCGGTCAGCGGCGTGCGCAGCTCGTGCGAGGCGTCCGCGGTGAAGCGGCGGAGCTGGTCGAAGCCCGTCTCGAGGCGCGCGAGCGTCTCGTTGAAGACGGTGCCGAGCTGTCCCATCTCGTCGCGCGGGTCGGCGACGGGCAGGCGGGCGGAGAGGCTCTCGGCGGTGATGCGACGCGCCTCCTCGGCCATGCGGGCCGCCGGCGCCAGCGCGCGCCGCGCGAGCAGGTAGCCGCCCGCGGCCGCGGCGCCGATCCACAGCGGCAGGCCGATCGCGAGCACCGACAGCAGCTCCGCGAGCTCGTGGCGGACGCGCGCGTCGGAGCGTTGCACCGCGATGCGGACCGGACGGCCTTCGATGCGGCAGAGGTCCTCGCGCGTGCGTCGCTCCGTCGCCGCGCCGAAGCCCTGCGAGCGGTGGATCAGCGCGCCCTCGGGCATGCGGACCTCCGTCTCGAACGCCATCGCGTGTCCGCCGCGGGCGCTCCACGAAAGCCCGCTCCCGGCGGTCCACGCGAGGTTGCCCTCGGCCGTCTCGATGTCCTCGTCGAGCTGGCGGTCGAGCTCGCCGTAGAGATTGGAGCGCAGGTGCAGGTAGACGAACGCGCCGTAGCAGACCATGAGTCCCGTCGAGACCGCGGTGGTCCAGAGCGTGAGGCGCAGGCGAAGGCTGCCGGCGAGTCTCACGCGCCGCCCTCCTTGAGCACGAACCCGACGCCGCGCAGCGTGTGGATCAGGCGGGCGCGACCTTCGGCGTCGACCTTGCGGCGCAGGCGGGTCATCTGCACGTCGATGACGTTGTCGAGGGGCGTAGCGCGCACGACCTCCTTCCAGACGTCGCGGGCGAGCATCGCGCGCGAGACCGGATGGCCCTCGTGGCGCAGCAGGTACTCGAGAAGGTCGAACTCCCGCGGCGTCAGTTCGAGGGCGCGCCCGGCGCGCGACGCCTGCCGCGTGAGCAGGTCCATGTCGAGATCCCCGGTCTTGAGGCGGAGCACCTGCTCCGGGCGGCCCCGGCGCAGAAGTGCGCGGATGCGGGCGAGCAGTTCCGCGAACGCGAACGGCTTGATCAGGTAGTCATCCGCGCCGCTCTCGAGCCCGAGCACCCTCTCCTCGACGGTGTCGCGCGCCGTCAGCACGAGGACCGGCGTCGTGATGCCCCGCGCGCGGAGGGTCTTCAGCACTTCGAGGCCGTCCACCTTCGGCAGCATCAGGTCGAGCAGGATCACGTCGAAGCTCGCCGCGCTCGCCTCGAAGAACCCCTCCTCCCCGGTGCGCGCGGTGACGACGTCGAAGTGCTCCGCGGCAAGCCCCTCGCGCAGCGCGCGCGCCACCTTCGGCTCGTCCTCGACGATCAGCAGTCGCATGACTTGCCGTAGATCCTCCCCCGCCGGGCCGCCCGCACCACTGAATCCTTGCTTACATCGCCGTCAGGCGACGCCGCCGCGACGCGATCCGGCAACCGTCACCGGGCGCCGTAGACGATCTCGGCGCCCTCGCGGACGTCGAAGAGGGTGGGGCCGCGTGCGCCATCCGGGCGCGGCAGCGTGCAGCGGTAGCGGCCCGGGGGCAGGCGGATCGCGAACGCGCCGTCCGTCACCTCCGCCCGCCAGCGGGTGACGTTGTCGTCCGGCGCGTCGGCGGGGAAGAAGTCGAGGGAGGCCCATCCGTCGTCGCTCGCGCGGATCGTCCCGCGCACGAGGCCGCCCGGCGTGACCACGATGTGGAGCGGTCGCGCGTCCGCCGCGACGGAGGTCGTGAGAAGGGCTTGGGCCATGCCGTCGGCCGTGACGGAGATCTCGGCCCCGCCGGGGGCGAGGTGGGGGAGTTCGAATCCGCCGTCGGCTCCCGTCGCCACCACGGTCTCCTCGTTGCCCCACGCCATGACGGCGGCTCCCGCAACCGGGTTGCCCGAGCCGTCGACGACGCGGCCCCGCAGCGCGATGCCGCGCGCGAGCGCGAAGGGGGCTGGCTCCTGTACGCCGCCTGCAGGGATCTCGACGCGCGCGACGAAGGGCGCGTAGCCGCGCGCCTCCACGGCGAGCGCGACGAGGCCGGGGAGTTGGTCGAGGATCTCGAAACCGCCCTCGTCGGCATCGACCATCTCCTGCCACTGCGAGCCTTGGGTTGCGCCCGCAAGACGCGTCAGCGTCGCCCGGACCCGCTCGGGTGCGGCCTCGCCTCCGGGCGTCCTGAGCCGGAAGCGAATGCCGCCGGGCCTATGGAGGACGATGCGGACGTTGCCGACCGGCGCGCTCACGCGCGTCGGCGCTTCGGAGAGCAACCCCTCGCACTCGCCCACGGTGATGTCGGTAGCGCCGGCCGGAAGGCCCTGCAAGCGGAACCTCCCCTTCACGTCGCTCGTCGCCTGCTCGTAGCCGTCGAGCCACGCCTCGGGATCCGCGGGGTCCACCGTGTAGGCGTAGAGCGTCGCGTTCGCGACCGGTCGGCCGAGGTCGTCGAGCAGCACCCCCTCGGCGCAGGCCCCCCGCTCGAGCAGGATCTCGACGCTCTTCCGCTCGCCCTCCGCCAACTCGACCGCGACCCGCCGGTCGAGCCAGCCGAACGCCCGGATCACGACCGTCCACCGGCCCGCGTCCGCCTCCTCGACGACGATGCTCCCGTCCTCGCGCTCCCTCTCGTCGACCCACGCACGCGTCCCCTCCGGCGGCACGAATTCGACTTGGAGCGAGTCGGCGGCCGTCGCCACGCGCACGCAGATGGACCCGACCCTCAGCAGGCGGAGGTCGCAGGAGGCCAACGCCCCGTCGACGACCGCCGTCGCCACGCGCGAGCGGGCCACGACCGGCGCGCCCTCCTCGGCATACACCTGATAGGTGAGTCCCGGCTCCGCCTCCGGAAACGAGTAGCGCCCTTCGCCGTCGCACTCGGAACGCAGGTCCCCCCCGTCCCCCCCCGATTCGACTGGCGAGGCGAAGACGCTCGCATGGGCGGAGGGCTCCCCGCCGGGGCGGGTGACGACGCCGCGGATCGTGGCCGCGGTTGCAAGCTCGAAGATCAGGGGGGCGCGGGGGGCGGCATCGCCGGGCCAGACCTCCTTGGCCGCCGAGATGCGGCCCTCCGCCCGGGCGACGATCACCGCGCTGACGAGGTCGCCCGCCTCCGGGGCCGGCGGCCAGTGCTCGGTGGTCTCGAAGCGGCCGTCGGCGTCCGTCGTGGCGGTCCAGAGCGGCGCTCCCTCGAGGATGGAGACGTCGGTTGCGTGCGCGGCCTCGCGCGCCTCGACCCGCGCACCGGCGAGAGGCGCACCGCCGTCCTTCGATATGACGCGGCCCCTGAGCGCGCTCCCCGCTTCGAGCACGAGCCGGAGGCGCGTGACCCCGTCGCCGTCGGGATCGTCGTCCTCGGGATCGGGCGCCCACGACCACGCACCCGGCTGGTGCCAGCCGCAGCGGCACCCGGCCTTGCGCGCGACGAAGACGACGCCCGTGCGCGGCATCCTCTCGAAGCGGACGGTCCCGTCCGCGCCGGTCTCCCTCCGGACGGTCCCGCCCGGCGCTCCCCACGCCTCCACGACGACGCCAGCCACGGGGGCTTCGCCGTCTGCGAGCACGACCTCGACGATGCGGGAGAGAACCCTATCCCCCCCTTCCTGCGCCGCGGCCGACGCCGCGAGGTACGCGACCACCAAGACCACTGCGCGGGCGGGACGCCGCATCCCCCGATTCTAGCGGCCGCCGCGCCGCGAACGTACCGCGACGTACCGTGCCAGGTAATCCCGCCGCAACGTACCGGACGTACCGGACGTACCGTGCCAGGTAATCCCGCCGCGGGCGGCCTCGCGCCCTTCGCGGCGGGATTGCCTGGCACCGTACTCCGTACTTCTCGTACTTCCTCGCACCCTTAGCGGCGGGATTACCTGGCACCGTACGCCGCGCCGACGCAGCGGGCGAGTTCGGTGTCGAGGGCGCGGAGCGAGCGGGCGCACGGGTCGTCGAGGGCGATCCGACCCGAGCGGGCGAGGCTCTGGGCCGCGGCCATCTCGGCGGGATCCTGCGACAGGAGCGAGAGGTCGATCGCGTCCCTCAGCAGCGCGGCGGTCCGGTAGCCGCGCTCGATCGCGGCGCGGGTCGACGCGGCGGCACGCCGGTTCCAGGCCCGCGCGCCGGTCATCCCTGCCATCATCTTCTGCGCGTGGGCGAGGTAGGTGTGCGGAGCCGGGTCGTTTGGATCCTCTTCGATGAGCGCCGACAGCATGCCGAGCGCCCGGGAGACGAGGACCGCATCGCGGTGCTCGCCGGCGAGCGCGAGCAGTTGCGACGTCGAGGCGAGGATCTCCCAGTACCGGAACCGCTCGCGCGGATCGACGAGCCTTGCGTTCTCTCGGCGCGACAGCGCGGCCGACTCCGGCCTCCGCGCGAGGCCGTAGGGAGACGCGACGTCGCCGTCGCCGGCCATGGCCATCGCCGTGGCGTCCGCACCGGCGGGAACTCGCGCGCGGTAGGCGGTCAGCGCCCGGTCGAGGCGCTCTGCCGCCTCGTGCTCGTCGAGGGAGAGGGGCAACCCCTCCCCCGGGTCGGACGCGCGGTCGTAGAGTTCCTGCGTGGCCCCGGACTCGACGAGCGTGAAGCGCCCGTCGGTCGCCGAAAAGCACTGCCCCCATCCGTGCATCCGCCACGCGTAGAGCGACTCGGTGACGACGATCCTCCCCGGCTCCGGAGCGCGATCGAGCGGCACGCCGTCGGTCGCGCGGGCGCCGAGCCCGCACCAGCGGCGCAGCGACGGCGCCACGTCCACGAGCGAGCGCGGCGCGCGGTCGACGACGCCCCGTCCCACCGCCGGCGCTCTCACCGCGAGCAGCGCGTCGACGACCGAGCCGAAGCAAAGCGGGCCGTGGGTCGCCTCCCCGTGGTCCCCGAGCCCCTCCCCATGATCGCTGGCAACAACCACGATCGCATCGCGCGGCACCGCCGCGACGAGGCGCCCGAGCGCCTCGTCCACGCGACGCACCTCGCCCGCGTACAGTTCGCGCGGCGTCCGGGCCCCTTCGCTCGCGACATAGGGCATGTGGCAATCGTTGAAGTGGACCCAGAGGAAGAAGGGGCGCGCCGGGATCCAGGCGAGCACCTCCTCAAGCCGCTCGCTCGCGGTCATCTCCCGCTGCGGCGCCTCGAAGCGGCCGAAGCCGGCGGCGATGCCGGTCGCCGCGGCGAGCACGTCGCTCGAGACGAATGCGGCCGTCGCGTAGCCCGCCGCCGCGAACTCCTCGGCGAGCAGCGGGAACCCCCGCGCGGCGGGCAGCGGCGGCGTGATGTTGTCGCGGATGCCGTGGGCGGCCGGAACGAGCCCGCTCAGCAGGCTCACATGGGCCGGCAGCGTGATCGGGGCGACGGTGCGCGCACCGGCGAAGTGCGTCGCCTCGCGGAGCAGGCGTTGCAGCGCGGGCATCCCCGGCGCCGCGTCGGCGCGCAGCGTGTCGAACGTGACGACGACGACCGGGCGGCGAGGCGCCGGCTTCCCCGGCGCGGCGCCGAAGAGAAGCAGGCCCAGCAGGGAGGTGCTCGCGAGCAGTCGCATGGCACCCGTTCAATGCGCGAAGTCCCCGGCGCGTTCCGATGCAACAGTCGGGAGTTGTGTTGCTATGTCCGTCGTGGTCCGCGTGCGCAGGACGTGAGCGGCAACCGGCGGCGGCGCGTCGGAGGCGGTCGCTGCATCGCCATGCAACCATGTATGCGTTTGCACCGAAACGGGTCGGAGGGGGCGCGGGGGCGGTCACCGGTGGCGCTGTCGCGACGTTGCCGCGCCGGCAGCGACCGTGACGGATCTTGCGTTGCCGGCGCGGTCAGTCCCCCGGCGTGCCGGAGCGCCGCGCGAGTTCCGCGTCGAGGGAGTGCAGCGCCTGCGAGCAGGCATCGTCCAGGGCGAGGAGCCCCGACCGGGCGAGGCTCCGCACGGCCTCCATCTCGGCCGCGTCCTGCCCCATCACGCTCAACTCGATCGCGTAGCGGATCATCTGGGCCGTCGCGTAGCCGCGCTCGATGGCGGCGCGGGTCGACGCGGCGGCGCGGCGGTACCAGATGCGGGCGCCGGCAAGCTCGCCCATCAGCTTCTGCGCCTGCGCGAGGTAGGCGTAGGGGGCCGGGGTCAGCGGATCCTCCTCGATGAGCCCTTCGAGCATGCCGAGGGCGCGGGAGAGGAGGATCTTGTCGCGGTTCTCGCCGGCCAGGGTGAGCACCTGCGACGTCGACGTGAGCAGGTCCCAGAAGGGGAACCTCACCCTCGGGTCGACGAGTTGGGCGTTCTCGCGGCGGGAGAGGCAGCCGGAGAGGGGCCGGCGCGCGATGCCGTAGGGGGAGGAGACGTCGCCGTCGCCGGCGGTCGGCGCGCTGTCGAGGGCGGCGGAGGGGCGCGCGCGGTAGGCGGTCAGCGCCCGGTCGAGCCGCTCCGCCGCCTCGTGGTCCAGGGGATCGAGGGCGCGCTCCTCCCCGGGGTCGGTCGCGCGGTCGTAGAGTTCCTGCGCCGCCCCCGACTCGACGAGAGTGAAGCGGCCGTCGGTCGCCGCGAGGCACTGCCCCCAGCCGTGCATCCGCCACGCGTAGAGGGACTCGGTCATCACGATCGCCCCGGGTGCCGGTGCGAGGTCGAGGGGGAGGCCGTCGCTCGGGCGGGCGGGGAGCCCGCACCACCGGCGCAACGTCGGCGCGACGTCGACGAGGGAGCGCGGCGCCCAGTCGACGACGCCCCGTCCCATCCCCGGGGCGCGCACCGCGAGCAGCGCGTCGATCACCGAGCCGAAGCAGAGCGGGCCGTGGGTCGCCTCGCCGTGGTCCCCGAGCCCCTCCCCATGATCGCTGGCCACCACCAGCACGGCCTCCGGCGGGATCGCCGCGACCACGCGCGCGAACGCGGCATCGACGCGGCGCACCTCGCCCGCGTAGAGTTCGCGGGTCGTCGTCGCCCCCTCGCTCTCGACGTAGGGCGCGTGGCAGTCGTAGAAGTGGACCCAGAGGAAGAAGGGGCGCTCCCGGTCGCGCGCCCCGAGCCACGCGAGGACCGCGGGAAGCCGCTCCTCCGCGGTGACCTCGCGTTTGGGGCACTCGTACTGCTGGAAACCCGCGGCGATGCCGGTCGCGGCGGAGAGCACGTCGCTCGCGACGAAGCCGGCGGTCGCGTATCCCGCCGCGGCGAACTCCTCCGCGAGGAGCGGGAAGCCGCGGTCCGGCGGCAGCGGCGGCGTGATGTTGTCGCGGAGCCCGTGGGCGTTGGGGTGCAGGCCGGTCATCAGGCTCGCGTGGGCCGGCAGCGTGATCGGCGCGACGGTGCGCGCGGCGGCGAACTGCGTCGCGTCGGCGAGCAGCCGTTTCACCTCCGGCATCCGCGCGATCGCGTCGGCGCGCAGCGTGTCGAATGTGACGATGACGACCGACGGGCGTGCCGTGCCGGACCGCTGGACGATCACGAAGGCGGCGACGAGGAGCGCCGCGAGGAGGGCGCCCGCGAGCCAACGCACGCGGCCATTGTAAGGGCCGGGCCCTGCCCGGCCCGTCAGCGCAACACGCGCACCCGAAGATCGACGAAGGTCGCCTTGCCCGCGTGGACGCCGATGCCGACCGGCGCCTCGGCGGCGTCGACCTCGCCCTCGACGAGCCGGAACCCGTCCACCCAGACCTCCATCCGCCCGCCCCTCCGGACGAGCACGAGATCGATCTCGCCGGTGACGGGGACGCGCGCCTGCGCGCTCATCGCGCTGCCGCTCCCGTTCCGGTAGACGAAGGTGCCGTTCGCGACCACCAGGGCGCAGCACCCCTCCCCGAGCCGGAGTTGGACGCCGCCGAGGACCCCCTCGGTCCGGATCCGCGCGCGCACGGCGCAGTCTCGGTACCGGCGCGTGCCGACGTCGCAGACGTGCCACTCCGCCTCGGGGTTCGTGGCGCGGATCGACGCGCCCTCGCGCTCCCACTCCGTCTTGTCGCGCGGCGCGAGCGGCTCGCCGGAGAGCGCCTTCCACTGCGTGGGCTTGCCGAGCAGCTCCGGCGGCAGCCGGAGGTCGGGATCGGCCGCGTGCACGGTGAAGCGCGCCGCCTCCCCGCGCCGCTGCAGCAGGAGCGTCTCGACCTCGGGGCGCAGCGCGTAGCCGTCGAGCGCCTTCTGCCACGACCGCTCGAGCGCCGTCTCGCCGCTGCCGAACGCCCGGTCCGCCGGCGTGCCGGTGTAGTAGGCCTTCACCCTCGCGATGCCGTGCGCATCGATCAGGTGGCGCACGAAGCTTCCGGCGACGTCGTACGCGTTGAACCCCGGATGCGCCGCGAGCCACGCGTAGAAGTCGCCGCGCAGGAAGCTCGAGAGCGCCGGGATCTCGCCCCTCGACCGATAGTGTTTCGCGACCGCATGCACGTGCACGCCGTGCACGTACTCGAGCAGCGCGTTCGCGAGCCCCTCGGCGAGGAACATGCCGCGCGCCTCGCTGCCCGAGCGCGGGAGCTGCGCCGCGACCAGATGCACCATCTCGTGGAAGCGTGTCTGGTCGTCCCCGAACGGAAGGTGGGACTCGCGCCCCGTCGAGTAGCCGCCCACGCCCTTCACGCCGGTGATCAGCGCGAGTTCGGCCGCGTCGTCGTACAGGTAGAGCGTGAAGCGCCCCTCCGGCGTCCATTCGAGCAGGCGCGCGATCCGCTCGAGGTCGCGCTCCGCCATCGCGGCGTCCCGCTCCGAGTTCGCCGCCGCCCGCGAGCCCGGGCGGAAGCGCAGATCGAGGGCGCCTGCCGCGAGTTGCCCGGTGTGGGTCAGCTCCGCGCCTGCGAGGGCGAGGGAGGGCAGCAGAACGCAGGCGTAGGCGAGCGCGCCGAGGAAATGCATCCGGCGAGCATAGCAACCTTCGTCGCGGCGTGTCCGGAGCGCCGCCCGGACAAGCGGGTCCGAGGCTCGGACTTGCGCCGACGGGCGAGTCTGCTAGTGTGACCGGGTGCGTTTCGTGCGCTCGCGTTGGAATCGCGTCTGTGCCGGCCTGCCCGCGCTCGTCGCCGTGCTCGCGATTCAATGGCTCGCGGCCGCCCACGCGCACCATGAGCACGGGAGCGATGCCGGCATCCGCTGCGCCCACGCGCATGCCTCGTGCTGCGCGCATGTGCACCGTCCCGGCGTGTCGCGCGGCCACCCCGCCGGCGAGACTCACGACGCCGGATCCTGCCCCATCTGCCAAGTGGCGCCGACGCTCGTCGCGGCACCGCTGCTGCCGCTGATCCTCCATGGTGCCGAGAGGGCCCCCGATCGGCCGTCGGCCTCCCCCGCGGAGGTCCGCCTTGCCGACCGGGTCGGGCCCGAGAGTGCCCGCGGCCCCCCGCGCGCCCGCGTGGCCTAACCCTCCGCACGCGTGCGG